>Ga0207647_10000400_pt1 | contig 35551 bp, 45 predicted proteins | sample KBSCornC2_FD_184295 | JGI IMG/M metagenome (GOLD analysis project Ga0207647, IMG submission 184295) | Corn rhizosphere microbial communities from Kellogg Biological Station, Michigan, USA - C2 (SPAdes) (version 2) | ecosystem: Host-associated > Plants > Roots > Rhizosphere ... | reverse complement strand
CCGGACGTGGTTCATCCGATATTCGACCTTGATCCAGTGCGATCGATCGCGACGGGTTCGCGGGACGCGATGACCGAGCGCATCTAGCCGGGCGAGATCGTGCACAAGGGCGATCACACCGTAAACCACCAACGGGCCCCTTGAGGGGGGGGGGAGGAGGGAGATTTTCAAGATGGAATGGTGCGCGACGCAGTCCGGAGCGATCCGGTCTCAGTGTCTGAGAATTCCCATTTGGATGGGAATTTATAGGGAAATTCGTGTTTTCGCGGCGGTGATCTGCGCCGACCACAGTCGTAACGTGCTGGAGCGATAGATATTTTCGGCGACCGCTTTCGAGAAAATGGGAATGCGGCTGGGAATAGCTGCCATCCCCCATGACGACGCTTGCGCCGCTGTTAGCTGTACGGCATTATCCCTTGTGAGGCATTTGCGCGCCGAAGCAACTGCCCTGATCTGTATGATGTCAGGAGGCGCGCATGAGTGATGATCCCGCGAAATTGAGAAGGGCCAGCGGACGCCCGTTTCAGCATGAAGATGATTTGAGGCTCCTGCTCCATGTGGAGATCGGGTGCGTTGCCTTGGGCCTAAGCGTGAATAGGGCCTGTGAAACGCTTCCATTCTGGGATTTGCAGGGCCGACGGTTTCACAAGGCAACTCTCAAGCGGCGCTACTATCAGCGTAAGGCCCTGCTGCAGCCGGCCCGCCTGCCTGATGGCGTGATTGTCGCTAGCCCCTTGGGAGAAGCGGTCGAGCGGCATCTGGCTGAGGTACGATCGGTGTTTGCACCGCGAAAATAAGCTCTTTTTCCGCACAACGAATCAGGCTTAATCAGTCTGTCTCTTTCATTCGAGGAGACACTACATGCCTAATCCATCTACTGAATCACTCCGGGCGGATCATGATCGCCCAGGCTCGTCACCAGGCCCGATCGGCGACAATCAGCCGTTCCGTGTAGAGATGATACCGACCTCAGCTCTGCGGGTGCTGGAAAGCATCCGTCTCTACTCGAGTGACGAGCGCCGCTATCTCCGACGTATCGTCAAGCGCTTCGGCATCCAGCAGCCGATTGTCGCCGATGAGCGGGGGGCGGTGATCATCGGTCAGGCGCTGTTTCTCGCGGCAGAGGAAATCGGCATCGCCGAGGTGCCGGTGATACGTCTGAAGGCAATCGGCCAGCTGGAAGCCCAAGCCCTTTCCGTCGCCTATGCGCGGCTTGGTGAGATTGGCAAACCGGATCAGGCCAAGATCGGTGAGATCATGCTCCGCTGCGAGGTTGAGCTCGGCTACGACATCAGCGACTTCGGCTATGAAGTCGCCCAGGTTGACCTCATGCTCGATATGGCCACGGACGAACCTGAAGAGGTCCCTGTGGCGCTGGAAAAGCAAGCGGTGTCCGCACTTGGTGATCTGTGGAAGATGAACGGCCATCGTCTCATCTGTGGCGATGCACTCGATGGCCGAATCTACGATCAACTGATGGAGGGCGAGAAGGCCCATGCGGCGTTTACCGATCCGCCCTATGGTTGCGGCATCGATGGCTTTGTGGCGGGTAAGGGCCGACACCGTGAGTTCGTCATGGGTTCAGGCGATATGTCTGCCGATGAGCTGCTCCGCTTCTTCGTGGGGTTCAATAAAGCCATGGTAGCGCATCTCGGCGCTGGCGCTGTCATCTACGAGGCGATCGACTGGCGCAGTCTCCACAGCTTGCTCGATGCTACCCGGGACATTTTGGGGCCGCTAGTTAATATGGCTGTCTGGGCGAAGGATCGCCCAGGGCAAGGCAGTTTCCTGCGTTCGCAGCACGAATTGATCCTGATCTTCAAGACCAAGGGGAAGATGCGCAACAATGTGATGCTCGGCAAATATGGCCGCTCACGTGCCAATGTCTGGTCCTACCCGTCAGCCCTCACCGCCAGCAAGGGAAGTGATGAGGGCAATATCCTGGCCGAGCACCCGACGCCCAAGCCGGTGCGCCTGGTGGCCGACGCGCTGCTCGACACCAGCAAGCGTGGCGACATTGTGCTCGATCCCTTCTCCGGCTCGGGGACTACCCTGATCGCTGCCGAGAAGATCGGTCGTCGCGCCCGGCTGATCGAGTTGGATCCGCTCTATGTCGACCTTGCCCTGCGACGCTGGCAGGCATGGACCGGTGGTGCCGCGATCCACGCCGAGACTGGTGAAACATTTGATCAGCGCGCGGCGCGGACAAATGCCCATGCCGCAGCGGCAGAGTGAGGGCCCCGACATGGCGAAGACACCCAAGGGCCCGAAGAAAACGCCCAGTGGCGATTATGCGATCGGTTACGCTCGTCCTCCGCAGCACAGCCAGGTTAAGCCCGGGCAGGTTCTCAATCCGCACGGTCGCAATGGCAAAAAGGCGGGCGAGCCCGACGCCTTCGACAAAGTTCGCCAGAGGCGCAGTCGTGTAACCGTAGACGGCGAGGTTGTGATGGTCCCCACCGATGAGGCCTTTTATCTGCTGCAATTTGCTAAGGCGATGGCGGGCGACAAGGCTGCGGCCAAGATCGTGGCGCAGGAGCTGGCGGCGAGGCGCAGACTCGGGCCGATGCCGCTGTCCCCGGTAGACCTGGCGCAGGCGGAGGTCGAGGAAGAGCAAAAGCGAGCGCTTGCGGCTCGATTGGTGCAATTGCTCGAAGACAAGGCGGCCGCCAAACGGGAAAGCGTGCCGCGCATAGTGTATCGCGACGGCAAGCTTGTTCCTATCGATCCTCAGGAGGGCGATCCTTCCAGCTAAGGGTAGGACTTAGTGCGTTGGTTTTGGAAGAGGAACTGGCGATGCCGGATATGCTGCTGTAGCGATTGTCCATGGATTGGTATTTTCTCGTCAAGACGCTGCACATCATCAGTGCGACGATCGTGTTTGGAACAGGCATCGGCATCGCCAATTTCATGTTCTTTGGCGCGCGAAGCCGCGTCCCGGCCGAGCGCGTCTTTGCTGCCCGGATGACAGTGAAGGCTGATTTCCTCTTCACCCTGCCATCTGTCATCATCCAGCCTATCAGCGGCGCATGGCTCATATGGCAGGGTGGATTTTTGTGGAATGATTACTGGCTGACAGTGACCTATGGCCTTTATCTGCTGGCGGCGATCTGCTGGATTCCAGTCGTCCTGATCCAGATCCGCATGAAAGACTTGCTGGAACGGCAATCGCGCGGCGAGACTTTCGATGCAGTGACTTATGCCAAACTCTACCGGCTATGGTTTGCGCTGGGTTGGCCCGCTTTCGGCGGTCTCGTCGTCATCTTCTGGCTCATGGTGACCAAGCCGACATGGTAGCGCGCGTCCTCATCATTGGCGGCTATGGCAATTTCGGCAGCTATATCGCGCGTCGCCTTGCAGGGGACGAGGCCATTCGTCTGCTGATCGGCGGACGTTCGGCGGCAAAGGCCAAGGCGTTCGCCACCAGGCTCGGTGCGAGCAATGCGGCAGAAAGCCATGCCATCGATATCGATGGCAATCTGACTGAGGCGCTCGCCCGGATCGCGCCCGACATTGTTATCCACACGACGGGTCCATTTCAATCACAGGACCACCGCGTCGCCAAGGCGTGTATCGCGCAGGGCAGCCACTATCTCGATCTGGCTGACGCGCGAACCTTTGTGGCGTCCATCGATCAGCTTGATGCCGATGCGAAGGCAAAGGATGTGCTGGTGGTGAGTGGCGCAAGTTCGGTGCCCTGTCTCACCGCCGCCGTGATCGATGCGTATCTGCCAGCGTTCGCGTGCCTAGACGCGGTCGACTACGGCATCAGCGCCGCTCAGCACACCAACCGGGGCCTCGCCACCACTTCAGCGGTGCTGAGCTATGTCGGCAAGCCGATGACGATGCTGCGCGATGGCATGATGAAAACGGTCTTCGGATGGGAAGATACGCATGCCGTGCGCTATCCCGAGCTTGGCCGTCGCCTGTTCGGAAATTGCGACATTCCTGACCTCGACCTATTCCCAAGGCGCTATCCGACATTGAGATCGATGCGGTTCTCTGCGGGCCATGAATTGAAATTTCTCCATGTCGGCACGCGTATGCTTGGTCTGCTGGCGCGGCTGGGGATCATCGGATCGCTGAGCGATCACGCGGAAAACCTACTCAAGCTCGCCTTCGTCTTTGACCGATTTGGGTCTGGGCGTAGCGGCTTTCACATGTTCCTGACCGGAACTGGTCATGGTGGCGAGCCGCTGACACGCCGCTTCTGGATTGTCGCGCGATCAGGGCATGGCCCCTATATCCCCTGCATGCCTGCAATCTTGCTTGCTCAGCAGTTGGCGAGGGGAGCGGTTGCCCGACGCGGCGCAATGCCCTGCGTCGACCTCATTGACCTTGAAAGCTATCTCGCGGCGCTGGAGGGGCTCGACATCTCTGTGTATCGGGATGAAGCCGATGCCTGAAGTTTCGGAACAGGCCTTCAGCTTAATCGACTAACACAACCAATCGGTTCACTCGGTGAAGGCAGATCAGGGTCGTCTGCCGATGAGCGATCGGTTCATACGAACCCCTGTAACGCAAATGGGACCTTCATTGCGGGCTAAGTCGGACCAGCTATACGAGATAGGGAAAGCCCCACAGAAGGAACAAAAATCTGTATGCCGCGAAGTTAGCCGGACGATCTGCCACTTGTCCACTGAACGATCTTCTTACGGACAAGGCTATCACCATACCCGCTGGACGTGGCCATAAGCTGTCGAAGAGCAAAGCTATGCGGTAGGTGAGGGCCGATCCCGCCAGGCGACGTCTGGGTCGCCGTGCGGATGCCAACCCGGACGATAGAATTGGAGCAGCTACAGAAAGCAAGAGGCAGATTGAATTAGCCTGTTGATTTTCGATGAAATTGTACCCAATATTTTCAATGGGGCGTAGTCTGGCGGTAAGCCGTTGCCCGCATTTCATGCTTGGGGGCAAGCGTTGGGGGACCAGATGAATTGGCGATCACGCATATTTTTGCGTGCCTGCAGGATGAGCGCGATCATGCTTCTGCCAGGCAACACAGCCCATTCGCAGGAAATTAGCCCCCGAGGCGCGCCTCCGCGTCAGAATATGAGACTGGACGAGAAGGCGTCGCGTGAAGCCATAATCGACTGGAGAGATCGGGCCACCTTGATCAACCCCCGATCGAATTCGAAGAATTCAGTGGGCGTGGCCCCTTCAACAGCGTCGGCTGCCATTCCTCGACGCCCTGACAATTTGCGCTCGACGGCTAATCCTGCCCGGTAAGCCGGACCATCTTCAAACACACATATATTCAATCCGACATAAAGGAACCTCGTGAATGGCAGGTTTTAAAGCGAAATGGCTTGCGGGCTTCGCACTGCTTGGATTGGCGACCCCCACCGTGGCGAATGCCGATATCGTTTGTGCACTGACCGTATCCAACCTCTGGATCACGCCAGATGGCTGGATTAACGTGGCCTTGAGTGGCACCGGCTTCGATAAGGGTTGGTGGCTTTGTCCCGTTTCCGGGAGCACATCCATCAATGATGGCTATGGTGCCAAGACCATCACTTCGGATTCATGCAAGGCGATCTGGTCCCAGCTTTTGACCCTCAAGGCCGCTGGAAAGCCCATCAATCTCATGTTCCATGGGCCTGTCGATTGCACTGCGGCATCGCTGCCTGCCGATGGCACGCAGCCCAATCCCTTTCCTAGCAATTTTGGGTTCAACAATTGAGACGACACATTGTCTTCTCCGGATCGCAGCGAGAGGAAGTGACATGCAAACTGTATCGGGTAGGTTCCGTGACCGCTATATCAGGGGGAGGTCGAAGGTTCTCGGCGCCGTCGCGGTTATAGGGATGGCGTTTCCGGGAATGGCTTTCGCCTCGACCGCAACCGGCGGATATGTTTCCAATCTGAGTATCGCGCAGGACGGCAGTCTATGGTTCGCTTATACTGGCACGCTGTCGGGCAGTCTGCCAAGCTGCGCGGAGCCCAATGGCCTGTGGATAGTGACCCCAATCAGCCAGGCCATGAAGCGCTGGCCGCGGCGCTCATTGCCGCGCAGGCCCGGCATGCGATGATTTCCATCCAGGGAACAGGGGCTTGCTATGGCGCACACGAGAGTGTGGCCTTCCTTGTCGTCGTGGGCAGCTAGGCGTGAAAGGCGGTTCGGGCAGAATTCTTGCCGCCGATCTGACAGTGCAACAATCGGAATGACTGTCGTGTCTTGGTCTTCAGCATGCCGGAGCGGGTGCCGACACGCCATGTAAAGAATGAGAAAAGGTGACCGGCTATTTCAACAGGAATGTGCCATCGGGAGCGATCATGCGAAAATACAAAAAACTTCTGACGTCATTGGGATTTGCTTTCGCCGTCATGGGAGGTTCCCCGGCAATGGCCGGGCCAACCAACGCTTCGGGTGTCATTGTTTCAACATGGCTATCGGGCGGAAGCAATTCTGCTTTCCGTATTTACTTGTCGCAAGCCGGGGTCGATCAATTGAGTTCATGTCAATATGGTTTCGCATATCTGAATACGTCCGATGACAATTATCAGGCGAAAGTAGCCAGCCTCTTGACCGCCTATAGCCTGAAGAAAACTGTGAATTTGTATGGCATTGTCACAGAAGCAAATGGATTTTGTCGCATAGTTGATTTTCGAGTGGCCGATTAGCTCGGAATTTGATCCTGTTTAAGGAAAGGCGTTCACAATGCATCGCGGATCATGGAAGGAAATGAAATTCTGGAGCAAGGCTGCTTGTCTTGGCCTGTCTATTGCCACGCTGTGCTCCAGTCCGGATGCCTTGGCCTATACCCAGTGCCAGTCCAAGGTGCAGATGATCTGGGCGGGTGATGGTGGATATCTCTGGCTACATCTGACCAATGGCGGATCGACCATGATCGTTCCCAACGATCCCAACCGGGAAGCGGTGCTCTCGCTGGCGACCAGTGCGCTCCTGGCCTCGCGTCAGGTCATCGTCCGCTACGCTGCCGATGGCGTGGACTGCAGTTCGACGAACAGGTCGGATTTCGTGGGCATGTATCTGCTGTGAATTTTACGTGAGGGGGGAAGTAAGCATATGCGAGTCTTTGCAAGGCGGTGCGGGTTGATGATGGCCGCGATGCTCTGTTTCGAGGCGGGGGCGGCGCATGCGACCATCGGCGCCACTCTGCCGAGCATCGAAAAGGTTATGTCCGGCGGGTCGAGCAGCGGCAATGATCAGGTCTGGGTACGCGTCAATGGACAGCCCGCAGGCGTTCCGTCAGATTGCGTCTACCAGACATGGTCGTTGTTTTATGTCGCCGATGATGTCATCCTCAATCGCGACCGGGCCTTGTCTCTGCTGTTGACGGCCAAGGTTGCCAATCAGCCCGTCAACATTTCATTCGATGTCGATACCAATCCGGCCGACTTCTGGGGCTATGGCATCACTAAATGCATTCTGCGGCGGATCACGGTCGGCAGTTGAGGCCCGTTCGGTCATGCCAAGGGTAGTAGCTATAGGAAAAAAGGCAGAAATGAACGCTCGAATTTGCATACGCGGCTTTGTCGCGGCGATCTTCGCGGGAATGGCAGGTCTTTCGTCCACCGCATCGGCGGACACCTCCACGGGTTACGGGCAGGTTTCGATGATTTAGTTCTGGGACGGTCATGATGGCATTCTCATCAAGACGTCACAGGCAATGATCGATCCCAACAGCTGCGGTCGGACGGATTATTATATCGTTCCCGATACGCTTCCCCATTTCGACCAGATCTACGCCCTGCTTCTGACGGCCGGATCCTCGCGTCAGCAGGTAAATTTCCTGCTCGACGGTTGCGTTCAGGGTCTTCCCGCAGTGCATCATGTCATGATGATTCAGAACTGAGGATGCCCGGCAGCGTCGCATGCTCTGCGCCAGCGCACAGTCCTTTATGAGAGTACGCTGGGCAGGCGTTCCCGCGCCAAGTCGCAGACAGTCCAGAGACTGTTTATAATAAAATCTTTACTATCCCCCGATGAAAGCAGGAAATATTTTCTGGTCTTGTCTTGAAACGGAAACGAAACATTGTAGGTTGCTGTCCCGAAGGTGGGTGACTCCATGGGGGTGGGGCATGGCAAAGGCATTGGATATCAGGCCGCATGGCTCGACCTCGTCAGGCGGCAGGTTCGTGCATAGATGCTACACGGGCATGGCTTCCATAAAGGTGGACCTATCCGCCCCGATTTCTGCGTCCGATCTCAGGATGTCGCGTTACCAGCTGGCGGGCAGGCGGGGACGTGGATCGGCTGGCCGCTTGCACATTCCGCTGCTTCACTGTCCGCGTCGGTCCATTCCCGCCGCTTCCTGTATGCAGGAAATCGCTTTGCGAACGGCACGCGCCTTAGGTTCTTTTGGAGAAGATACTGCATGAAGTATCGAGTTTCGCGAGTTTGCGCCCTGCTGGGCGCGCTGTGCGCGAGCACAACAGTGACCTCGGCCTATGCCTTTGACTGGTCAATCGAGACGACGGTGTCCGCACTTGAGCCGAGCTACGTGCCCACGAGAATCAGCTTCACGGTGAACGCTGCTGGAGGCTCATGCGCTCAAGGCGCTTGGCTGACCTGGAATGCACAGGGAGCGGACCAACCTGCGCAGATCGCCAATATCCAGGCAGTCTATGCGACGCTGCTGTCCGCCAAGCTTTCAGGCAAGACGATCCGGATCTTCGGCAATAACAGTGGATGCTCGATCCAATTTATCCATATCATCGGCTGATCTCGCGACCATGGCGGCGCCAACGGGCGGATCGAAAGGGGCATATATGAAATTACGCATCGGGGTTTTTGCAGCCTTGTCGCTCGCCATGTTCGGTGGTGGGATCTCTTCCGCTTTTGCGCAGGAGACGACGACCTATACCTATGACGCCAAAGGGCGAGTGACTGGCACGCAGAGGAGCGGTGGACCAAGCAGTGGCGCATCGACGACCTATACCTATGACGCCGCCGACAATCGCACCAATGTGACGGTCACCAATTCGCCTAACGGCTCGGGGAACGGGTCAGGAAACGGCGCCAGTGCTCCGATGCTGCGGTACGTGGTCGTGCCGCTGAATGGCTATACCCTCATCGCCTTCCCTCAATAAGCCGGGCACAGGAAAGCTCTCCATGATGTTCAAGAAAGTCGCCGCGCTGACGGCGTTGGCTACAGCCTGTGTAGCTGGTTCGGCCTTTGCCTCCATCGCTCAGGTGACGGCAATACCAGCGACATGGCGGTTAGAGAACTACACAGGCGGCAACACAGTTGTCTGGTATACGGGCGCGCCGGAGTGCACAGGAAGTCTGAGCTTCGACAGCAGCGCCACGACTGATGATCGTAACCGCTTTTGGGCGACGGTTATGACTGGCAAGGCTGCCGCCAAGAAAGTGTTCGTTCGCTACGATACCGCCACCTGCAAGATCGCCTCCTTCGGCCTCCTTGAAGATGGTTGAGAACTTTCGTGCGCCACCCCCTTTGGCTCTTGCGCAACTCAACGGTGATCCAAGCATAAACACCCACGGTCAATTTATTCTAGCGCCTCGCGCCATGACCTCATAGATTAGGGATAAGGCAGAATGAAACTCCTTCGACCTCTGGCATTCATTCCCGTTGTTCTTGTTACATTGCCGTTCGCGCAGCCCGCTACCGCAAAATGTGCTGTCCGTAGTATAACGCGGGCCGATGGCACACTCGGATCTATCCTGGCTGTGGTTCCTGATCGTGGTTCAAAGGATATCGAGGATGCTGGTTATCAGGATGCCAGTTGCGGTGACCTCGACAAGGCCGCCTATCGCGAAAAGGTCTGCAATCCCAAATCTCTGGGCAACAGCGGTGTCCAACGCCAGCTGGAAATCCAATCTGGGCTGTCATTCGTAAAGCTCTGCTCAGCGGCTCGCGCGGAGGCAGGACTTCCCGACACTGCATCCATTCAAGGTAAACACGGCTTTTCTCCAGTCAACCGCCGTCCGCCAGTCTCACCTCAGGGACCATCCCTGCTCGAGACCATGGGTAAACAGAATAGCACAAGCGGTCAGATCGAGGGCAATTGATCATGAAAACAGCCATGCTTTCCGCAAGACTGGGTCTGCTGGTCTCGACTTCCTGCATCGTCCTTGCCGCGAGTATCCCGGTCAGGGCACAGACGCTCGAAATTCCAGAGCCGCCGGTCAATTCGACGATCGACGCACGCGGGGTGGATTTATCGAGCGGTCAGCTCATGGTCAATTTCACGCCGCTCACCATCGGTGATGCAGCCAATGGTCTCAAGCAGTCTCTATACTATCCCGGTCTTAACGGCTTCCGTCACGATTCGATGATTACCGCGACTGCGGACGATTACGACATGTATGGTAATGCCTATGGCTACCATGTGACGATCGCAACAGGCCAGGTGAGCAACGGCTTTAGCTGGAACAGTACAACCGGGGCATATGTTTCCGACAAGGGCGACGGTGCGACGTTGATCGGTACAACAAGCAAGTGGACCTATACCGATCATGATGGGGTATTGGTTGAGCTCGATCGCACGCAAGGTTCTGCATACTCATCCTATTACAACACGACCAATTATTATGGCGGCGTCGATGGTATCGCCACGACCATCACCCGCCCCGACGGGTTCAAGACCCGCCTGACCTATAAAAGGGCGTCATATAATTATTCAGGCTATGGCACGGTATATGTCACGCGCCTCCAGTCAACGACAACGTCTACCGGATATCAGCTGAAGTTTATCTATCGCTCCAACAGTCTCACCCAGAGCACGGCCAATGACTGGGTCGCAATCTCCCAGGAGCAGATGATCAACAATGCCGTGGATTACTGTGATCCAGCGGCGGATTCCTGCTCGGGCCTCACACAAAGTTGGCCGACCATGACCGTGGGATCCTCGGTTTCCGGCAGCAATGGAATCCTGTCCTTTACTGATCCCGCAGGTAGAACGAGTTCCTTCACCTTCGATAGCGTCGGCAGGATTATCGGTTATCGGCGGCCGAACGCCAGTGCCGATACCACGACCTATGGATATTACACAAATTCGACCGCGATATCGTCAGTGGCACTCGCCAATATCGGCACTTGGAACTATACTTTCTCACTCAATGCCAGCACCAATGTGCTGAGCGGCACGGTCACTACGCCGACCGTATCGACGCCCTTGTCCTTCACGTCCAACTACATAATCCGCCAGCCGCTGACGCTGACCGATGAGAACGGCCATACGACAACCTATACCTATGACGGCAATGGGCGGGTCCAGACCCGTGCGCTCGATGGCTCGGGCAGCAACTCCGCCACCTATAGCTACGACGCGCGCGGGAATCTAACCTCGACGGTGGTGACGCCAAAAAGCGGCTCCGGTCTTGGAACGCTTACGACCTCAGCCTCCTATCCCTCAAGCTGCACCGTTGCGACAACCTGCAACAAGCCGGACACGACGACCAATTCCGAAGGCAAGGTTACCAATTACTACTACAACACGAACGGTACGCTAGATTATGTGCAATTGCCTGCGCCGACGTCCAGCGCCGCGCGGCCTGAGACACATTACAGCTATACCTCAGCCCAGGCACAGGTGAAGAACGCCCAGGGTCAGGTCGGCAACCAAGGCGATGTCATCTCTTTCCCAACTGGATCCACCACTTGCACGACCGGTGCTTATGGCTCGTGCACCGCTGCCAATCAGATTGTCACCCAGATGGGCTATGGCAATTCAGGCGCAACCAATATGGGACTGAGCAGCGTCACGGTGAAATCGGGTTCCGGTTCGCCAAGCTCGACCACCAGCTATGCCTATGATAATATCGGTAACGTCACTAGCGTGACCGATCCCGTCGGCAATGTCGCAACGACGAGCTATGCTGCCGATCGCCAGCCTCTCGTGGTCGTCAGCCCCAGCATCGATGGATCCGGCACCAGCTTGCGGCGAGGGATCGTTTATCATTACAATGCGGATGGCTTGCGGGATTCGACTTCCTACGGAGCCTATAACCCGAGCAATCAAGGGTTCACCAAGCGGCGGGTCGAGTATAGCAGCTATGACAGCCAGGGCCGCAAGACGCTCGACGGGGTGTCGGACGGCACCACCACCTTTGCGACGACCCAGTACAGCTATAACGGCGCGGGCCGGCTCGACTGCACAGCCGTGCGCATGAACCCCGCCATTTTCGGATCACTGCCCTCCTCGGCCTGCACAATCGGTACGCAGGGCAGCTATGGCCCCGATCGCATTACCCATTATCTCTATGCCAATGCAGGACAGGTGCTGACCAAGCAGGTGGCCTATGGCACATCGTCGCCGATCAACGATGTCAGCTATACCTATACCAACCACAACCTTCAGGAGACGATGACGGATGCCAACGGCAACCTTACGTCCTTCGTTTATGACGGCCATGATCGTCTATTGCGGACGTGTTATCAGGGTACGCTCGGTGCTTGCCAGGCGGCCACGTCGAGCGATTATGTGCAGCTTGGCTACAACAGCCCCGGCCATCTCGTCAGCCGTTCGTTGCGAGGTAACCCTTCGGCGTTGACCGGCTATAGCTATGACTATCTTGGACGCGTCACCAACATCAGCTATCCAGGCGGCGGCTTCTTCGACCAGGCCGTGACCCTTACCTATGACAATCTGGGCCGCCAGCTATCGGCGACCGACGCGAACAGCCATAGCGTGACGTTCAGCTATGACGCGTTGGGCAATGTGCTCACGCAGGGGGATGCACTTTCGTCGCGAACGATGCTCTATGACGCGGCAGGACGACCCACGCGCCTGACCTGGAGCGACGGACGCTATGTGACCTATGATTATAATGGCACGTCCGACGTGACCAACATCAAGGAAAACGGAAGCACGCTGCTGGCAAGCTACGCCTATGACGACATCGGTCGTCGCCAGAGCATCACCTTCGGCAATGGCATGGTGAAGAGCTATTCGGGCTATTCGCCGCAGGGGCCGGCGTCGATGGTGTTTGACCTTGCCGGTACGGCCAGCGACATGACGTTGGCCTTTGCCTATAATCCGGCGGGACAGATCACCAGCCGCACCAGTTCCAGTGCAAACACGAGCTATATGTTCAACAGCACTTACAACATCAACCGCGGCTATGGACTGAACGGACTCAACCAGTACACCAGTTCTGGTCCGGTGACGCTGAGTTATGATGGCAAGGGCAATCTGACGGGTTCCGGCACGTCGGGCTATGCCTATTCGACGAAGAATGAGTTGGTGCAGCGCACCGATACAGGTACGCAATTCTATCACGATCCGCTGGGCCATCTCGACACCATCCTCGATGGGAGCGGCAACGTAACGCAGGGCTTCCAGTATCTGGGCAACCAAATCATCACCGAAACGGGAACCCCGGGCGCGGGCTATCCAATCCTGCGGCGTTATGTCTACGGCCCCGGCGACGATGAACCGTTGGTCTGGTATGAGGGATCGGATTTTGGCAATAAGCGCTACCTTGCCTCCGATGAGCGCGGATCGGTGATCGCGGTGACCGATGGCGGCGGTAACACGCTGGCGATCAACAGCTATGACGAATATGGCATCCCCGGCTTGTACAATATTGGCCGGTTCCAATATACCGGGCAAGCTTGGATTCCGGAACTTGGCATGTACAGCTACAAGGCCCGCATCTACTCGCCTACGCTCGGACGGTTCATGCAGACCGACCCCGCCGGCTACCCCGACGGCCCGAATTGGTATGCCTATGCCACGAACGATCCCGTTAATAGAAGGGATCCGAGCGGAAATGGGAGTGTCTGCAATGCAAGCGGATGCGATTACTATGAGGACGGGGTAGTGACGGCCGGCGGCGGTGGAGGCGGTGGTTTTGGCGGGTCTTACGGCTTCGATGATGGTTTCGCGCAGATGCAGGCGATGATGATGGCCCAGCTCAACGCCATAACCTATTCTCTCAATCTCGATGCTGCTCGAATCGTCGGAGGACGGCAGCCGCAAAAGATGGTGGACGATCCGGGTTGTGCCGGTGCGCTACGCGAAGAAGGGCAGATCGACTATGAAGCTACGGTTGGAACGCTGATCGTTGGAGGTGGCATCACCGGGTCTTCTGGCACCTTCCGAAATGCAGCCACAGGAACGACGGGAAGCTTTTTCTCGCTTGGTGGCGGTGGCGGAGCAGAACTGGGCGTTACGCAGGTATCAGGCACCGCTAGAAGCTTGGCCCTCCTGAATGGCGGAGGCGTCTCGCTGAACGTCGGCGTAGGATTGTTCAGCTATTCTGCGAACGCCTCTCTTGGCAAGAAGAGCGTTACAACAGCCGGAGACGCTGCTGGATATGGAGCCGGAGGATTGGCTCTCGGCGTATCTGGAACTATGACCGGGACCAAGCTGTATGGATGCAAGGTCAAGGGGAAATGAAAGGCAACAAGGCTTATCTGTGGGCATTGCTGATATGCTTGGCACCCTTTCTCGCTTTCTTTCTCTGGAACGACAACACTCCGAATGGTCCAGAGATTGATGATAAACGCCCATTTTTGGGGTGTTACGAATATCGCGATCAGATCGTTGCCAGACTTGATAGTGATAAGTTGTTGGATAGCGCAGGTCACACCATATCGACAGTTAAGAGGATGCTGTATTTAAAACGGGATAAAGTGGTTAATACGGAGAACGAGTTGTTCTTCGATCCTGCGAAGGTTACAATAAACGCGGGAGAGAGAAGGACAGGCTTCTTCTATACGTTCAAGGAGCGAGAAGGATCAATCTCACTACTGCTGCCTGATAAGAACGGAGAGCTTCACGAGTTGAAGCGAGAGGAGTGTCCGAGATAGCTGCCATTCTCGGCATCTCTATGCGTCCTCACATGGCCTCGGTCATCTGATCCCAGCCCCTGTTGCGCAGGGGTGTATCATTGAACTGGCGGCGCGGCGAGTGAGACAGTGTGCCGCAGGTTCTGGACTCTGGCCGGCATTTGCGCTTCGAGCTGTAAAAGGTTTTATGCGGCGTTCGGATTGATGAGTACCATCATGACCGGCATGGGCCGGTATATTCTGCTGTGGCGTTCTAAAAAACTGCGGAGTTACCGCAGCATCTATCAGCTCACGACCTATGATTGCTGCGGTTAGGAGATCATGATATGAAATTTCTCTCAGGTTTAGCGTTGGCATTACTATCTATGTACTCACCAACGCTATCGGCGCAGACCATTACAACGACACCATCCGCAACGATTACCAATCTGGTAGGAGGCTGGAGTGGGCCGGACGTTTTTGTTCAGCTTTCCGGTCAAACCGGTGCGTCGATCACAAACCCCGGCGGCTGCACGGGCACTGATGGCTACCAAATGGCGGGCTCCGATTCCTATGCGCAACTACTCAGTTCAATGCTGCTGACGGCCTATGCCGGCCAACTGAATGTTCAACTCGTTATCTCGGGCTGCTACGGAAACCGTCCGCATGTGATCGGCTTGTCACTTCATCGATAGCCGAGCATCGCTGCGCCCTGGATTGCGCCAACTCCCAAGGGAACCACTATGAAAAAGCGAATGCTCAGGCTCGGAAAGTTCGGGCGGACTATTGCCCTTTTCGCGTCCATGACGTGCATAGCCTTCCCATCCATGGCCATGGCGGGTGACTGGACTGGCGTACGCAAGATCACCCAGCTCGTCGTCGATGATAGCTCCACCACTGTCATCATCCCGGATATCGACAATCCGGCATCATGCGGAGTTCCCACCTTTCTGCGAGTGGGGAAAGCGGCTTCCAACTATGACTCGATAACGGCGGCGATCCTTTCGGCTCAGGCACAGGGCAAGAATGTCCGCCTGTTCGCGGCAGTCTGTAACGGAGACAATTCGGTTCGCATCACCGGCATCTGGATCCAGCCATAACGCAATCTTCAGGCCCGCGCGAACCATGCCGGCCTCTTTCAGAAAATGATGACGCTCATGAAGCGAAGTGAGGGATGTATATGAAGCTGCTCAAACCCATGCTTTTCGCCAGCCTGCTGCTTTCCGGCGTTGCCGCGCACGCATCGGATACTGGCGCGGGAACCGTGCACAATGTCTACATCATGGAGAGTGGCGTCGTCCTGTTCCACCTGACGGGCAGCAGAACGTCTCTCCCTGCATGCGGAACATACTTTCCCACCCGCTGGGCATTCGATAGCACCACGCCCGCGGGCCAGGCCAAACTGTCATTTCTCATGACCGTCTATGCTTCACAAAAGCCTATCGGGATCCACGGCACGTCCACTTGCCCAAATTGGGCTGACACCGAAACCGTATCCTATCTCATGACCGCCGATTGACCCGCAATACCTGGCAGGGAACCGAGCATTTATAGCGCGTATACGCTACCGATGCTTAGCCGGACAGCCAACATAATGGAGCAAGCAGGGATGAAAACCTTGTTACGGGCAATGTCGACATTGATTGCCATGGCAATGCTTGGGATAGCATATCCCGCATCGGCCACCACTGACAGCAACTTGACGGTGACCACGGCGGGAGCGCAAAGCGGATCATATGGCTATATTGTCGTTAGCCCAGGCACGACAGGCTCGTGCGGAAACATCATATATATCGATGTTACCACGGATAGCGGACGAGCCATGTACTCGACGGCCTTGACCGCTCGTGTGACCGGCCGGCCCATTTCCCGCGTCGATTATACGGAGAGTGCCGGGAACGTATGCTATGCATCTCTCCTGGCTATGTGAATAAAATTGCAACGCCCAAACCGATCCCACCGGCGGGGTAAGGTGGTGATGCATGGGTCAATAGGAAGCAAAATATGTCCTGCAGTAACCAGACGTCTCACGGTTCACCTGGAGGTTGACTGTCTTTCCCTGGCTGTAGGCCGTCATCAATCCGGCGCTATAGGCGCTGAACAAAGCCGAGCTGGTTTCGACGAAGGCGAAATTGAGGTCGCAGTTGGTCATCGTTGAACTGAGTGTCACTCGAAACTGCATGGAGCCGGTATCGACAAGCTGAATGCCCGTGATTGTTCCGGAATAGTTGTCGCTGGCGATCGCGGGCTGGCTGCCCAGCAATGCCGCCGATAGAGCGAAGATCGAAATTTTCTTGAACATCACATTTTTTCCATATTGCTGGACTTTACCTGCGGCTGTGGAAACGATCAGCTCAATTCGGGCTCAGGATGCTGACATACTGGATTGCGGGTTCGGTGCCGCATCCCGATGTCACAGCCGTATCGTAGGTCAGAATGACGTTGAGGCCCGTCGTGACCGCGGTCAAGGTCACAGCCATGATAGAATTGTCGCTGCCGGTATCAGGAATCCGGAACCACAAGAGCGCACCGTCACTGCTCCGTTTGAATTCCACCATCCGGCATGCCGGGGTGATGTGCCCTTGCGTCAGGACGACCTTCCCCTGAACCTGGACTATACTGGCGAAGGCAGGAGAAACCGTCGCGAGACACGCCGCTCCGCCAATAACGAGTTTCCTCAGCATCTTCATGGATTTACGTTCCCCCTATAGTGCGGCGCGAGCGAAAACTCGTCGGCAAGAAATTTCAGCTTCCCCGATCTATGCGGTTCTCAAGGAAGCTGGACCCATTGCACGGTCTCGGAATCGCCCCAGACATTGCATTGCCCGGTCCCGCCAACCGTCACTGCCCGATTTTGGCTGTAAGCGGTCAGAACCGTTGACCACATCGCCTGCCCGGCCGGTGTCGTGACATCCACCGCCCAGCGTCCGGTTGTCGCGCAGGCTGGTGCATTGGGATGGCCACCGTTGGTCTGGAACTTGCCAGTGCCGGCTTCCGAGTTGATACCAACAATGAAGCCGCTCCCTGAACCCGCCGCCATTGCGGCCGCCCCGAACCCCAGTACGCCGGCAAAGGCTGCAACCCAGCCCAATCTTGCTACCCAAATGCCCATCAGATGATCTTGCTCCCCAATATCATGACAATCGTGAACGCCAACGGATCGTCAAAAGTTCGTATCGAAATTGACGCCGACAATTTGCGGCCTGCTAGAAGGTGTGCAGCCGTTCGCGGAAATTACCAGGGATATCTTCTGGCCCGATTGATAAGCGTTGAGCAACATCAATTATAGAGCGGTGCGCCAGGGTCGGCCGTATTGGTCATATAGCCGTCGATATTGCTGCAATTGGCGGGATTGATGACGGGCGCGCTCAACACCACGTACAACATCGCGTCGCCCCAACCGCCGGTCATCCGGACGATTTTCGACGAAGCCGTCGTTTGCGGAGGAGTTGGAAAGACAAGAGCCGCGTCCGCGGATATGCTCGTCACCGTCAACAGGCCACCCAAAATCCATACTGTCTTCATCGCGTACACCCCATCGTCATTATATCTGCTACCTCTAAAATCGTCGAAATGATCTTCAATCCAGTCCCAAGAGGCCGGCGGTAATCCCCGTCGAGAGTTTCATTTTCGCAGGTTTCAAAAAAAACCATATTGAGAGGGCAATTGCTTCGTTACAGATCACTCATCACCGGGGCACGGAAGCGCCGGCATAGGGATCGAACTGCGGAGGACTGGTAGGGATGGCAACGGGCGGTGGGGCGACCGGCTGAGACCCGGTCCGATCCTCTCCCCGGATGGTGGCCATGATCCCTTGGGCAATGAGCGGGGCGCCGAACAGGATGAAGCAGCCGATGATGATGCGGCCGCCCTCGCGAACCGCCAGCCGGCCTTGGAGCATCGAAAATCCGGCCCAAGCGACGGCAAGTACGGCGATCGCGCTGCCAAGGCTGCCGGTCAGCAGATCCGCAATCCAACTGACAGCAGCCGCCAGAGGCGAAGAGGTGGCGTCGGCAATAAACAAGGCTCACGACTTTCACGATGGGTCCCGGCAATGAGATGCATTGCGGCGGCCCCGATGACAATATCATGACGTTGAAAAGAAGGTAGCATTTGTCGTTACGCTATGCCAATGCCTTGGCGGGCATAGGAATGGAGTAAATTCGTGGGGCATCGCGGGAGCGTATCCATCGGTTTGCCGATCATCGGCATGTTGTTCTCCAGTCCGGCCTTCGCACAGGAGTTCGCCGACCCGCAGGGATCGGGCGTGCTCATCAATGCGATGAACTGGCTTCAGGGCACATTGCTCGGCACGGTCGCCACCGTGGTCGCGGTGATCGCGGTTGCGTCCGTCGGCTTCATGATGCTGACGGGCCGGATCAACTGGCGCCATGGCGCGGTGGTGATCCTGGGCTGCTTCATCCTGTTCGGCGCGGCCACCATCGTTGCCGGTATCCGCTCCGCAGCCCTGGGCGGCTGAGCTTTTCCCATGACCGCAGCGCTAGAGAGCCGAACCGTTTTCGTGGCCCTGACCCGCCCCCAGATGTTCGCGGGCGTAACCTATAGTTTCTTCGTGGCGAACACGATTGTCGCCGCCGAGGTCTTCCTCGTCTTCAAGAGCTTCTGGGCCATTGCAATCGCGGTGGTCCTGCACCTTGTGGGTATGGCGCTCTGCCTCAGGGAACCGCGTTTCTTCGACCTGTGGATCGCCAGTGTGAGCCGTTGTCCCCGCGTCCCCAATCATAGATTGTGGGGATGCAACTCCTATCGTCCATGAGTTCTGCGGGGGATTATGAAACGAAGGATCGTTCAATATCTGGCTATCGTCGCGCTCGGCACATTGGCCACCACCGCTCAAGCCACATCCACAGGATGGGGTCATGTTTCGACTATCGTTGTCCAACATGCGGGCATCGCTGTTTTTACGCTCGACATGTCTATGCCTTCAGCTTCGTCATGGCCAAGCTGCGCTACGGCGCAAAGATATGCAATCAATCTAACCACTCCAGGAGGGCAGGCATTGTACTCAGCTCTACTGACCGCTCAAAAGGCCAGATCCTTGGTGGCTGTCTCCGGCATGGGCGTATGTGATGTTTGGGCGGAATCAGAATCGACCGATTATATTTTGGTCAATCCCTAGGCTGCATCAAGATATGGGCTTGCATCCGATCACAATAAATTCGGGTCGTTGCCTCCAGTTCGGCACTGCGTGCCCGAGCATTTGCGAATCGAATGAATGCAACTCCTACCGCCCCTGAGCGCCAATCCACGCGTCATCGCCAAGGAGCGCGTGGCTGGCGCACATCTGCCTTATGGGCGCCATGTCGATTCCACGACGATCGCCACGCGCGACGGCCTGCTCATGCAAACCGTCCGCCTCGACGGCCTGTTCTTCGAGACCGCTGACACTGACGAACTCAACTACCGCGCGCGATTGCGCGATGCGATGTTGCAGGCGATCGGCTCTTCGCGCTTTGCCCTCTATCACCATGTCATCCGTCGCAGGGCCGATGTCGCGCTCGAGGCGGACTATCCCGACGCCTTTTCGCAGCGGCTCGATGACCGCTGGCGCGCGCGGTTGGGCCAGCGCCAGATGTATGTCAACGAACTGTTCCTGACCCTGGTGCGCCGGCCGCTCCCCGGCAGGATGGGGATATTCGAGCGTTTCCGGAACCTGCTTCCGCGCGGCGAGACGGAGCGGACGGCGGAACTGGCCTCGGAGCGACGCGCGCTCGACAGCGCCACCCAGGCGCTGATGGCGGCGCTCGGCAATTACGCTCCGCGCCTGCTCTCGATCCGGGAGAGCGAGACCGGATACCGCTCCGAGCCGCTGGAATTCCTCTCCTGCCTCTTCAACAATGAGATGCGTCCCATGGGCCTGCCGCATGGTGACCTCGGACATCATCTGCCCTTCCGGCGCGTGAGCTTCGGACAGGAAGCCTTCGAACTGGGCGCGGCAGGCCTCCACCCCCGCAAGTTCGGCACTATCGTCTCGATCAAGGATTACCCTTCGCAAACCCTGCCCGGCATGTTCGACGAACTGTACCGGATGCCGTTCGAGATGACTGTCAGCCAGTCCTTCGCCTTTGTCGAGCAAGGCACGGCGCTAGCACGGATGAACCTGGCGCTGCGCCGCATGCGCTCGGCCGAAGACGAAGCCGTATCGCTGCGGCACGAACTCTCCCGCGCAAAGGACGAGGTGGCGGCGGGACGCGCAGGCTTTGGCGAACACCATACGACGATCACCCTCACCGCCGATAGTCTGGAGGAGGTCGATGCCCAGGTCGCCGAAGTGACGGCGGTGCTCGCCGATCTCGGTATTGTCGGCGTACGCGAGGATATCGCGCTCGAACCCGCGTTCTGGGCGCAGTTTCCCGGCAACTTCCGTTATATCGCGCGCAAGGGCCTGGTCTCGACCGGCAATTTCGCGGGATTGGCGAGCCTGCACAATTTCCCGGTGGGCAGGCCTCGCGGCAATCATTGGGGCGACGCGGTCACCCTGTTCGAGACGACGGCGGCTGGTCCCTATTTCTTCAGCTTCCACGCTCGGGATTTGGGCAATTTCACCATCATCGGTCCCTCGGGATCGGGCAAGACGGTGGTCCTCAATTTCCTGCTGGCCCAGGCGCGGAAATTCACACCCCGCATCATCTTCTTCGACAAGGACCGGGGCGCCGAACTCTTTATCCGGGCGATCGGCGGACAATATGACCGGCTGCGTCCCGGCAGCCCCTCGGGCCTCAATCCCCTCGGACTCGAGGACACCCCGGCCAATCGCCAGTTCCTCATCGAATGGCTGACGATGCTCGCGGGCGGTGTGGACGTCGCGGAGGCCGAGACCATCCGCGACGCGGTCGAAGCCAATTTCGCCGCCGCACCCCAGCGCCGCCGCCTGCGCTATCTGGTCGAGCTGTTCCGGGGTCATGAGCGACCCCATGCCGGCGATCTTCATGCGCGCATGCGATCCTGGTGGGGCGACGGCGAACGGGCCTGGCTGTTCGACAATGAGCGGGATCTGACCGACCTCACGGCCGCCACCGTCGGTTTCGACATGACGGCGATCCTTGACGATCCGGTGGCGCGCACGCCGGCGCTGCTCTATTTCTTCCATCGGGTCGAGGAGAGGCTTGATGGCTCGCCCGCGATCATCGTCGTCGACGAGGGCTGGAAGGCGCTTGACGACGATGTCTTCGTGCGGCGCATCAAGGATTGGGAAAAGACTATCCGCAAGCGCAACGGCATCGTTGGCTTCGCTACGCAAAGCGCATCCGATGCGCTGGAAAGCCGCATCGCCAGCGCCATCATCGAGCAGGCCGCGACCCAGATATTCATGATCAACCCCAAGGCGCGGGCGGAAGACTATATCGACGGCTTTGGCCTAACCCCCCATGAGTATGAGCTTGTCCGCACCCTGCCAGACAATTCACATTGTTTCCTGATCAAGCATGGACAGGACAGCGTGGTGGCGCGGCTCAACCTCTCGGGCGAGAAGGAACTGCTGACAATCCTGTCCGGACGCGAGGAGACGGTTCGCCTCTTCGACGAACTGGTCGAGACCACCGGTCCCGAACCCGCCCAATGGATGGCCCCGCTGCTGGAGCGCGTTTGATGGCTTGTCCAGCGATTCTCACCGGCACGCGCTTCCTCGGCTCGACGCTGGCGCATATCGACTGCCAGGGAAGGACGATCGGCGCCTATGGCTATGGCGCTCTCTCCGATCCCGGCTCGCCGGTCATCCTCGCGCTGACCAGCCTCCTGACTGTCTTCGTCGCCCTCTTCGGCGTCCGTCTGATGTTGGGCCATGCCATGGCGCGGCGCGACCTGATCGGCGACGCCATCCGCGTTGGCCTGGTGTTGACGCTGGCGATGAGCTGGCCCGCCTGGCGGGTGGTGGGCTATGATCTCGTCATGGATGGTCCGGCCGAGATCGCCCGGACGATCGGCCTCGCCTCCGGCCTACCCGGCGGCGATGGCGGCATGATCCAGCGTCTCCAGAACGCCGATGACGGTATCGTGGCCATCACCATGTACGGCACGGGACGACTGACCGGCGGCGTTGTCGGCGGCAGCGATATGGGGGACAGCTTCCATGGCATCGCCCTTGCCGACGAGACGGGCCTCGGCTGGGGCCGAATCCTGTTCCTTGCTGGGACGATCGGACCTTATGCAATCACCCGCATCGCCGCTGGCCTCCTGCTGGCGCTCGCTCCGCTGATGGCGGGACTGCTGCTCTTCGGTGCGGGCTTGGGTCTCTTCATGGGCTGGCTTCGGGGCCTGGCCTTCGCGGCGCTTGGGGCGCTGGCACTCTTCATCGTCGAAGGCGTCGAACTGGCCCTGCTCTCTCCCTGGATCGCCGATGTCCTGAGCCAGCGGGGGACGGGCACCTTCACGCCCTCGGCGCCGACCGAACTTGTCGTACTGGCGCTGGCCTTTGCCCTGACGGGCTTCGGCCTGCTCCTCGTCATCGCCTGGGTTGTGTTCCACCCCCAAGCGCCGGGCGCGCGGATCGTCGCGCATTGGACAAGCCCACGCCGACAAGAACAAGGGAATGGGGAGCGGTACGATAGCATGGTGAGCCAGGAACGGATCACCGAGATTCATTCCCGCGCGGCGATGGTGGCCGATGCGGTGGCACTCACCATGCGCCGCGAGGAAACGGGCAACACACCGGCGCTCGCCGGGCGCGGGAATGGCATGGATATGGGACGGGGAAATATGGATCAGTTGCGTGCCGAGCCGGACGGCCCGGCATCCGAACTGCTGGGCAGCGGCTTCCGGCGCACGCATCGGCGCGTGTCGGCTACGGGCCAGATGCGGGATCGCGCCAGGGGAGATGGCAGGGCATGAGCAAACAGCCACCCGAAGATCTGGCGGCCTGGTTCCGCTCGGGAGAAAGCTGGGCGGCGGATCGCGAGAAGGCGAACCGATCGATGCTGAGGGTCGCTTGGGGCGTCGCGGGCGTGGCCGGTGCCATTGCCTTCGCCGAAGCCATTGCTCTCATCGCCCTGACGCCGCTCAAGACCGTCGTGCCTTATACCCTGCTCGTCGACCGCCAGACCGGCTATGTCCAGGCATTGAAACCGCTGGAGCGTGAGATCATCGCGCCCGACAAGGCGCTCACGCGCTCCTTCCTCGCCCAATATGTCATCGCCCGCGAGGGCTTCGACATTGACAGCCTGAAGGAGGATTATCGCAAGGTCGCGCTCTGGTCTTCGGGCGAGGCGCATGACCGCTATGTCGCCAGCATGCAGGCAACGAACCCGCAGAGTCCGCTCGCGCGCCTGCCCCGGCGCGCGCTGGTCGAGGTCGAGATCAGGGGCATTTCCTCGCTGGGACCGAACACCGCCTTGGTCCGCTTCGCCACGATGCGCACCGATCCGGGCGGACAGCGACGGGAAGCTCAAAGCTGGCAAGCGGTCATCGCCTACCGCTTCTCGGGTGCGGCGATGAGTGCGGCCGACCGGTTGGTCAATCCGCTGGGCTTCGAGGTCACGCGCTACCGGCGTGACGCGGAGATGTTGCCCGCGCCTGAGCCGGTTGCGGCGCCTGTTCCCAATGTCCCAGCGTCGTTCCCGGCAACGCGGTCTGTGCCGATGGGCGCCGCGCCAATAGCCCTCCAGCCCCGGCGCGCGCCATGAAGTGGCTGGCTTTGGCTCTGCTGTTGAGCGCCAGCGCGGCAACCGCACAGGTGGAACCGACACCTTCCAGCGAGGATTCGCGCATCGGCATCGTCCATCACGAACCTGGCCAGAAAATAGGATTGCGCGCCACGCCGGGTGCCGATCTGGCCGTTCTTCTGCCGCGTGGCGAGCGGATTGAGACAGTAACGCTAGGCGATACCGCCGCTTGGCATGCCTCGGTGTCCGAAGCGCAAGACGGTCTGACGCTTTTTGCGGCCTATCCTGTATCGGACACCAGCCTGTCGGTGGGTACTAACGCGAGCAGCTATCAGTTCACTCTCACTGCCGCCTTTGGCGCGAGCGTGCCCTATCTCGTGCGCATCGAAAATGGCGGATCGACGGTATCGGGGAAATTCTCTCCTCAGATATGGACGCCGCCCGTAGTAATTCAGCCGGGACTCTACAAACTGTCGGGCAACAAGGAGCTACGACCGAGCGCGATCCGCGACGACGGCGCCAAAATGTACATCGAATGGAGCGGCCCCCAAGCGATACCGGCGGTCTTCGCCCTCAACAGTCTGGGCCGCGAGGAAATGGTCAATGGCTATATGCGGGGCGGTGCCTTCACTATCGACCGTATTTACGACACGCTGATCTTTCGCATCGACCAGGCGGAGGCGACGGCGCGACGCTATCTGCCCAAGGTGAAGAAATGAGTGGAGCGGAATCCGGCAAGCCGTCGGAAGCGGCGCTGCGCGACATCAGACCGTTCGTCGCGGGACCGGTCAGCCGTCGCGGCATATGGATTTTCGCGGGTCTCGCGGTGCTGGGGGGAAGCACCCTTTTTGCTGCGCTCGAAGGTCGCCGTGCCGCGATCAGCGCCCCGGCCATTACCCCTACGAGCGATGAGAGGGACGAAGCGAGCGGGATGATAGCCTCTCCGCCCGCCTTGGCGATACCGCCCGACTACACGCCTCAAACCATGATGCCCTCGCCCACGGGCACACAGATGCTTTCTCCACCCGCCGAATCGGTGGTGATGCAAAATACACCTGCAGTTCGGCGCCGGCCGGTTATGTCCCAGCAAGCATCATCCGCCGTGGCTGGTTCCCAGCCGTCCAACCCGGACGACCCCAATATGTCGGCTGCGATGGGGATGAATAATGCCCCACCGGCCACAGCTTCCCGGCCAGAATTGGTCTATGACGCAAGCAGGGATGCGGCGAGACCGCGTGTGACGGACCAGGCCGCCAATGGAAGCGAGGCCGACAAGGGGGAAGAGCGCGTCGAGGCGAGCCGCTTCGCCCATCCCTCGACCACCGTGCCCAAGGGCACCGTCATCCAGGCCGTTCTCGAAACCGCGCTCGATTCGACCCGGCCGGGCTTTGCCCGCGCGATCGTGTCGCGCGATATCTATGGCTTTGACGGCAAGAGAGTATTGATCGCCAAGGGCAGCCGCCTCATTGGCGAATATAAGGCCGATCTGGCTGCCGGGCAGCGCCGCGCGCTCATCCAGTGGAAACGGCTGATGCGGCCCGACGACGTGATCATCAACCTTGATTCCCCCTCCGCCGATCCGCTGGGCCGGGCCGGCGTCAAGGGCAAGGTCAATTCGCATTTCTTCGAGAAGTTCGGCGGAGCCATGCTGCAGTCAGCGCTCAACATCGGCACGCAGGTGGGCGTCAATAAACTCGCCAACGGGTCGGTGATCTACGCGGTGCCGCTGATGACCCAGGCTGCGCCGACAATCCAGCAGGACAAGGTCGTTCCGACCCTGACAGTGCGCCATGGCACTAGCGTCTCGGTCTTCGTGGCAAGAGATCTCGATTTTACCGCAGTGGAATGAGTGTTTGGCGGTTTGCCGAGCGCGGCATCAAACAAGGGGGGAGTTATAGACCATGAGAATGATCAAATATGTTCTTGCCATGGCGGCGGGTCTGGCCTTTTCGCAGGCGGCGATTGCGGGCTCGCCCGGCTGGACCGGTAATGGCGTCATTCAAGAGGTCAAGCCGCGCGAGTTCGGCATAGACGTATTCGTCTCCGGCATCGGCAATCCCATGGGATGTTCCATGTCAGGCTGGATACGCTTGAGCCTCAACGCTGCCAATTATCAGGTCATCGCTTCGCAAATCCTGATTAACGCGACGAACAAGAAGTCTATCAGCTTCTGGGCCAATCAGTGCGATACTGACGGTGTCATGCTGGTGATCGCTGCCGATGCCGCAACATGATGCTGCCCTCTCGCGTGGCTACGGCCCGGCCCCTGTTCGTTCACAGCCTTGGTCTTAGTCGCCGATGATGGTCGACCCCGCCAATGTCTATCTCGAAACCTGTCTCGAGCCGCTGGCCGCTCATCTGGCAAGGCCCGATGTCACCGACATCTGGATCAACCGGCCTGGTGAGCTTTGGCTGGAAGTGCTGGGGGGCGAGATTGAGCGGCATGATGCACCCGAGTTGACGCAGCCCCTGTTGCTGCGTCTTGCCCGGCAGATCGCCGCGGTAACCGCGCAGGGGATTAATCGCGAGCATCCGATCCTCTCCGCGGCTCTGCCGACGGGGGAACGCGTGCAGGTGGTCATCCCGCCGGCGACAAGGGGCGAGGTGGCGATCGCCATTCGCAAACATGTGATCTCTGCGCTCGCGCTCGAGGATTATCGCCATAACGGCGCACTAGCGGGCGCGCAGATGCAGGCGGGGGAGACATGCGATCATAAATCTCCCCTGATGGAGCCGGCAGGTGACCCCATCGCCTTGTTGCGCGAGGCGGTGCTGTCCCGCAGGAACATCCTGATCTCTGGCGGCACCTCGACGGGCAAGACCACATTTTTGAATGCGCTGCTGTCCGAGGTGCCAGCTCGCGAGCGGCTGATCTTGATCGAGGATACGCCCGAACTGCGGCTCGCGCATGAAAACGCGGTCGGCCTGCTCTCGGCCCGGAGCACACTGGGCGAAGCGGCCGTGACAGCGGATGATCTGCTCATCGCTTCACTGCGGATGCGGCCTGATCGGATCATCCTTGGTGAAATTCGGGGCGCTGAGGCCAGCACCTTCCTGCGTGCGGTCAATACCGGCCATCCCGGCTCACTCAGCACCATTCACGCGGATTCTCCTGCCCGTGCCATCGACCAGCTTGCCCTCCTCGTTCTCCAGACCGGCATTCGCATGAGCTGGGAGGATGTGGACACCTATGTGCGGCGATCGCTTGATATCATTGTCCAGCTGAGGCGCGGAGCGAATGGGCGCGAAATAGACAAGATCATGACGATAGGGAGAGTTAGCCAATCATGATCTTTTATCAGGTCGAGGAAGAACGCTGCAAAGTTCGCATCTCACTACTATCTGATTTCCTAACACGAAAGGGGTCCACATGAAGCGTTTATATCATGCCTTGGTTTGCACGCTGGTCCTATTGACGAGCTCAACTGCTTGGGCCGACGAATGCACTGGGACCGTGCAAAGCGTGACTGTCGCGCCGGAAGGGGATTTTTTTGTCAACTTCGGTTACAATCGGGTGAGAATCTGCCAACTAGATGGCAGTGTGAACGTCGATCGTGGCAGTTCCAATGGTGGGGTGGCCTCGATTAGCGCGGGAAGATGTGCAGCACTGTTGAGCTCCTTCCTGACCGCACGTGCCAGTGGAAAGCCTATCACGGCAAGGGTGGGATCGTCCTCCTGCGCTTTCGTGGATGGTGCGTATCCCAATCCATATCCCTTCCAATTCGTGTTTTGAGCATTGATGTTCAAGACACGAATGGCGCCATCAAATTGTTCGTCGTCAGAAAATGGTACGGTCGTATGAAGGGAATAACCGTTTCCATTCTCTTCGTTCTTGGTACCCTGCTGGGCAAGTCAGCAGGACGGTGCCGTTCAGTCTTATACCCTCGCACGCATGGGTTCGGGGGCCATGATCATGTCTGGCAATCGCACCGCCGTGCCGGCATGTGTAACGGACTATGCGTGGTCGGTGGATGGCAGCACCAGCTACGGCGCTCAGCTCGTGGCCGCGATTATGACAGCGCGAGCGATGGGACGCAGCGTGACGGTGGTGGGGACCGGCACTTGCGATCCCAATTCTCCGACCCGTGAAATGGTCAACTGGATCCAGTTCAACTGAGATATGCCGGACTTTTTATAATGAAGACCCGCCTGTAGTGCTCAAATGAGGGAAATCAGCGCGTTCGTTCGATGAGCCAATCGAGCAGCCCGGCGGCAAGAGCGTTGCGGGCGAGATCGACGCCGGCCCAAAGATGGAGATGGGATGAGGGCGGTAGGCTGAGATTGCCCTTGGGCGAGTGGCAGATGAAGTAGAAGCGCTGGGCGCTTCCATCACGGCGGAAGCGTTTCAGATAATCTTCGAGCACTGCTTGGCTGGCGCTCGATTTCACCTGAACCCATGCCGTTTCGTTCGTCGTCGGATTATCGAGCAGGAGGTCGATATCGACTTCGCCGGCACCCAGCGCTGACAGGCGCTGCCAGCCGCCCCGGGTGAAGATCAGTTCCACCATGATCTCAAAATCGCGCCAGTCGAGCCCCGCAATCATGCGCGCGGCCATCGTTTCCATCTGGGAACGTAGAGCGCGCATCTCGGTGACCAGCGGTTCCTCATCACCGCGGATTCGGCGCAGGAGATAATCTTCGCGTTCGACCGCGCAGATCGTCATGCGATAACCTGCGACACGGGTCAGCGCAGAGCTCAGCGAACGTACTGCCAGGAGATCACCCGTGAGGCTGTGGCGGTGCCAGCCATCCACTGTTCGTCGAAACCGGCGCGGCCCGTCGGCGCCGTCATCGGCATTGGGCAAAACCTCAGCCTCGGCAAACGCCCACCAGAGATGCCCGTCAGCGAAGGTAATCCAGAGACAATTATCGCCGAGGTCATAGAAATCGCGCAATTCACGAAGCCCTTGGGTGACGCCGCTTTTCGTTCGACCGGCAGCCTTAAGCTCTTGGGCTACTCTTTCCCAATCACCAGCGACGCAGGGCGCATGAGCGATTTTCCGGAAACCAAACGGGATGATCCCGCCCGCAATGGCGTCTGCTGTCCAAGCACCGCCCTTACCGAGCTTGATATAGCGAACCGCCGAAGGGTGGGCGAGTTTTGCTGCGAGGATGGGATCAGGGGCGGATCGGGGAACCAGCTGAGTGACACTGTCCATGGCACGCTCCTCAAGGAGCGCCTAGCTTGATCCCGCAGGCAGCAGTCACCTTGGTGGCGACCTCCTGGATGCCGGTAAGATCAAACCCCGCGTCCTGCGTCATCCGGCCAGAGAGGCGCACTGCCAACCGATTGGCGGTCACGATGGAGGACAGGAGCTTGAGCGCATTGCGGTTTGCGAATTCGCCCGCTGCCGTGCCGGTATTGGAGATCGTCCAGAGATTGGCCTTGATAGGGCCATCATCGATCCGCCAGACCGCCATGGTTTTGGGTTGCCCGGCAAAATTCTCGCCATCGCGGTTCACGACCTCTGGCCAGTTCACATACATCACCAATGCTCGGTCGCTGCACCGGAGGACCAGCGAGGCACGCTCTGGCCTGCCGATCATATTGACGAGGTCCTTGGTAGAGGAAAGGATCGCGCTGACCGACGTGAGGTTGGTAAGAGGCGAGTGGTCTTCGGTAACCTCCCAGCCACCAGGCGCGGCCAATGCCGGCGAGGCGAACAAGCTCGCCATCAGCGAGGTCATGGCCGCGACCCTTCGTCCGCGGTTCTTCGTGCCTGAATTATGCTTGCTCATCGCCGTCCCCCTCGTTCGGGCGCGGCGGTTGCAGCTTCAGCCTCTCGTCGCGCCTATGTCCTCTCGGGGCGACGGCCAAAGCCGGATGTTGGAAACCTGGCATACACACAGGCGCATGCGCCTTTACCGTTGCCGGCTGGACATGCGCGCATGCCACCCGGCCCCAGTGAAACTGTGACCGAGCTGTATATGCAGGGGTTTCCACGCCCCACCTTCGGACTTTCACCGAAGGCAGGACGACCATTGATTGAACCGGCACAAGGTTCAAGCGAAAAGAATATGTCGGCGCATGAACCGCCGAGCCGACACGAGGGACCGCATCGGGGGACGGACCATGGACTTTGTAAGCGTCGATAATTTGCGGGAACAGGGATTTGACGGATTTCTGACTGTGGCCGAACTGGCTGAACGCTATCGCGAGATACCTGATGCGATGGGGGTTTATCTAGTCGTCACCCCCGACGGCTTTGAGCCGCAATATGTTGAACGCGGCACAGGCGGTTTCTTTAAAGGCCGAGACCCCAATGTCTCAGCCGCCATATTGAGCGCGGCCTGGGTGAAGGGCGCACGAGTGATTAATATCGGTAAGGCCGGTGGAGCATCCAGCTCCAGCACGCTGCGGAAGCGGCTCCGGCAATATGTTCGCTTCGGCCAAGGGCAAGCCGTCGGGCATTGGGGCGGGCGCTATATCTGGCAGCTGCATGGATGCCATTCTCTGCTCATCTGCTGGAAGGCGACTGAGATTGAACCTCGAGACGTCGAGCGAGACCTAATCGCCACCTTTCGTAAGAAATTTGGCGCCCGCCCCTTTGCCAATCTTCAAGACTAGCGGCAGTGCCCAGGGCGCTCGCTAATCCCGATAGGTCCATGATTGAACCTGCGCGATATCCTTGAAAATGCCTTCGACGCCATGGCTGAGTGGATTGGCGGATTCCAGGTGCTTTTCTGCCCAGAGGAGCCATTCTTCCAGGGGCTGGCCATCCACCAGCTGCTTTTCTGCAACGGGGAGCTGATGCATCGCGGCTATGAAATCTCGCGCCACCTCCACCTCACGCCATCCGCCAGCAATCTGAACAAGGCGGCGCCAGCGGTTTTGGTCCCGTTTTCGCTTCTGCCTTTCCTGCTCCCGGCGTTGCTCTGCAATTGCGTGAAGCCGGGCCCGTTCTTCTTGCGCGCGACGCTGCTCGGCTAACAGCGGGCCAGCGGCAATGAATGTCGCCATAATGTCGGGCAGCAGCTCTTCCATAGGTTTGCTCGCCTTTTCGAGCCATTCCCGTCGGAGGGATCCGACCAAATAGGTCTTGATGACGAACACCAAAAAGCCAGAGGGCTGTAATTCCTGCTTCACGCCTTTTTTGTTCCAGGGCTCCCGCTTTCGCTCCTTCTCTGTCAACGGCCGGCGAATCTGTTTCTGCTTCTCGCGCAGTTCAAACTCAATCTTCTCGCCAGCAATTTCAGCAGATAGAGCGCGATAGTTGCCTTGGATGATGCGCACGCCTTGTCGCTCCAGCTCCTTGAACAGCGCATCGAGAATACGGTGTCGTCGCCGATCTTGTTCGGAAAATTCCACGGGTCGCAGTAAATCCCGCCGCCAGGGATCACGCTCCCGTTTTGCCTCTTGCTTACGGCGCTCATGGTCCGCCAGCCATCCTGCGATGATCGCATGGGGTCTGTTGAGGCGCTCGGGCACATGAAGGGAGGCCGTCTTACTCCGCGCATCGTCCAGGGCCTGCTGAATCGGTGAGTTGGGATCGTCGACGTCTTCCGGTTCCGTAGGCGAAATGCGCACCGACGCAGGCGTGTTGGACTGGGCGGCCGGTAAGGGAACGGTCATCACCTTATGGCCTGCGGCCTTCTTCGCCCAATGCCCGCGCGGCGGATAGGGAATATCAAGGCGCCTACAGATCTTCGCCAGACCATTGCCGCTGATCCCAAAGCGTTCCCCAAGCCGGACCATGGGTGTTTCCCACACGAGGCGATGCAGCTCTTCCCGGCTCACCGCCGTAGGTTCGATTTTGGTCCGCTCGTCGTTCATGGCGTGCAATTTTCCAGCATTATGGCATCGGTCCAGTGTGTTAGACCTATTACTTAGGGATGACAGCTTCCGGAAACACGGCTTGCTCGAAGAAGGGATCCAGCTAATTTTAGGTGCATGGGGGATATTCTGAAATTTCGCCGACGACGCCGTCGCAAATTTTCGCACGATTGGGGTGTCCCGGTCAGCAAGCGCAAGGGTCCCTCCCAGCTACTACTGATCCTAATGGGATTGGCGCTCGGGGCCTGTACTGGCCTGGGGTTCATCTATTGGCCGGTGCTGGCACCTGCCAAACAAGACACATCTTCAACTCAGTTCGGATTTTGCCACGTCGGCGGCGGGGTCAATTGTGTGGTTGATGGTGACACCTTTTGGTTCAACGGCGAGCGCATCCGCGTTGCTGACATTGACACGCCTGAGACCCACCCACCGCGCTGTGCCGCTGAAGCTGAATTGGGCAATCGTGCCACTCAACGCCTGCATGACCTGCTCAATGCCGGTCCCTTCAATCTTGAGGCTCCCCTGCTACGAGATGAGGATAAATATGGACGAAAGCTGCGGGTTGTGACGCGCAACGGGGTGTCCTTGGGATCTCAACTTGTAGAGGAGGGGTTGGCGCGCCGTTGGACTGGGTCACGGCAACCATGGTGCTGAATGGCCTCGACATGGCGATCAATCAAATATCTGCATCGGCAGTTGTCGACGCGGGAGACAATGAGGACCTATGAAGCGCGCTTACCACCAATGCACGGCCGCGGAGCTGGAATGTGCCGATCCCCTTGCTATCCTTGGCGCGCTTGCTGAAAATCTACCTTTTGCCGTTGAGCCGGCGCAGCGGCAGGCCTGGAATTTTCAGATCAGTCATCTCCAAGCGATGGCGGCTGAGTTGTCGGGTAGTCATTTCTTCTTCGAGTTTATGATCCCGCGCATGGGGCGGCGTGCCGATGTCATTCTCCTCTATCGGGGCCTGATCTTTGTCGTTGAATATAAGGTGGGTGAACGCAATTTCGGCCGCGCTGCCATCGATCAAGCCCTGGGCTATGCAATCGACCTTAAAAACTTCCACGAAACCAGTCATGACGCGCGGATCGTGCCGATATTGGTGGCGACGGATGCGGCAGACACATTGAGCAGCGCTGATTGGGGGACGGACAATGTGATGTCGCCCCTTTTGACAAACGCAGATAGCCTTTTGTCCAAGATTCAGCACGTCGCTGATCGCTTTGGCCACACAGAGCTCGATGCCGCTAGTTGGTCAGCAGGACGCTATAAGCCAACCCCGACCATCATCGAGGCAGCACAAGCCCTCTACCGGGGTCATAGTGTTGATGAGATTTCGCGATCCGAGGCCGGAGCTGAAAACCTCACCACGACATCGGCCTATATTGCGGCTGTGGTCGAAACCGCGAAGCGCGAGCAGAAGAAGGCAATCTGTTTCGTGACGGGTGTGCCCGGTTCGGGCAAAACTCTCGCAGGGCTCAGCATTGCGAACAGCCGCATGCGGGCGCACGAGGATGAGCATGCCGTCTTTTTGTCGGGCAATGGTCCCTTGGTCGATGTGTTGCGCGAAGCGCTAACCCAGGACGCACTGGAGCGATATCTCACGCTCCCACGGTCCGAGCGCCCGTCCCGCGCCTCAGAATATCAAAAATCCTGCGCCTTCATTCAAAACATCCATCACTTCCGGGACGATAATCTCGAGGGGAATATGCCGCCTGTCGAAAAGGTCGTGGTCTTCGACGAGGCACAGCGGGCATGGGGTGAAGAACAGACCAGTCAGTTCATGCGGCAGAAGCGCGGTCAGATCGGGTTCGCCATGTCCGAACCGCGCTTCCTGCTTTCGGTGATGGACAGGCATCCTGATTGGTGCACGGTCGTGTGCCTGATCGGCGGTGGCCAAGAAATCAACACCGGCGAGGCGGGTTTGGGTGAGTGGCTTAATGCCCTTGCACGGCATTTCCCGCACTGGCAGGTTCATTTGCCGGAGCAGATTCTGGGCCGTGAATATCTGCTGGCAGGCCGCGGTGAGCAGGCGATTGCGACGATCGGTCCAACAAAGACCCCCGACCTTCACCTATCGGTGTCGCTTCGTTCCTTCCGTGCCGAAAAGCTTTCTGACTTTATCGGTGCGATTATCGAGGGAGATGGTGGCAGTGCTCAAACGCTGCTGTCCCAGCTGACGGAATATCCCGTCGTCATTACACGCAATCTGACCGCGGCCCGGGAATGGCTTCGTCGCCATCAGCGTGCCAATGAACGGGTTGGCTTGCTTGCCTCCTCCAATGCGCTGCGGCTGAAGGCCGAGGGCATATTTGTCAAAGCGAAGATTGAGCCGCCGATTTGGTTTTTGGCACCGCCAAGCGATGTCCGATCATCCAATATGCTGGAAGACGCTGCCACGGAGTTCGACGTGCAGGGGCTAGAGCTGGATTGGGCATGTGTCTGCTGGGATGCCAATCTTCGATGGGCTGTTGATAGCTGGAGCAGCATGGCGTTCAAGGGCACCAAATGGCAGCAGATCAATGATCCGCAGCGTCGATCCTATCTGCTAAACGCCTATCGCGTGCTTCTCACCCGTGCGCGGCAAGGGCTGGTCATTTTCGTGCCCGAAGGGGATTCCGTAGATCCGTCACGCAATCCGGCATATTATGACGGCGTCTTTGAATTCTTGCAGAGCTGCGGCATTCCGACAATTGATGAGGAAGCAACAGACATGCCGCTGTCGTTGAACGAAGCGCATCTTTGAACCTGTCGCCGGGTGTTAGGGGGAGTGAGGCATGCCTAGTCGTGTCTGGGCTTTCATCCGGGGATCAAGCAGGGCCGCCCACGGCTTGATGAAAAATGAGCTGCCAGTTGCAAGGTGCGCAGCAATGGCAGGGTGGATGGTATGGCGGATCTATCTGGTCGGTGTTGACGCAGATGTTCGACAATCTCCGATATGAAATCTGCCACCCAGATAAGTCGGCCGCCGCCAAGCGTCGTACGCTCGCCGCCGCCCATTTGCAGCAGCGCTACCTGATCGAACTCAGCCGGTAGGTCGAGGCCATCAAAGAGCGACGGCACATATTTGCGGCCTCGTTCAAATTTGGCCGTAAAGCGATGTTCACGCTTTTCCCAGGGATCTGCATCCAATGAGCATTCTACATGAAGCAGGTGACGGGTCACGGGATTGAGGGCAACAATGTCGAGTTCGCCTTCGAAGCCGCCTTTTTCGCGCTTGCCAACCAACACTGACTGTCGAACGAAATAGCCGCGATATTCCAGCCATTCGGCTGTTACCTGCTCGAGATGGTTGCTCATGCGCAACGGTATAGGTGTGTGGGATCGCCGATGGAACTGTCGTTATGCAGTGGTCGGTCCTTTGCTGCGGGTTGGCTACGACCCTTTGTCGCCGTTCAGTCGACCATTTTCTGCTCCCAACTGCGGACCAGCCGCTTGTCAACATCGTGGGCTCA
>Ga0207647_10000399_pt1 | contig 35620 bp, 32 predicted proteins | sample KBSCornC2_FD_184295 | JGI IMG/M metagenome (GOLD analysis project Ga0207647, IMG submission 184295) | Corn rhizosphere microbial communities from Kellogg Biological Station, Michigan, USA - C2 (SPAdes) (version 2) | ecosystem: Host-associated > Plants > Roots > Rhizosphere ... | reverse complement strand
AAGAGCTTCTCGTCGCCGAGATAGATGTTCTGGGCAACCGTCATCTGGAAACGCAAATAATCCTGGAAGATAATGCCAATATTCATGCGCAGGTCTTTCAGATCATAGTCTTTTAGGTCATGTCCATCCAGCAGTATACGTCCCTCGCTGGGGTCGTAAAGGCGTGCAAGTAATTTTACCAGCGTAGTTTTTCCGGCGCCATTCTCGCCAACCAGTGCCAGCTTTTCACCGGGATGTAAGGTGAAGCTAAGGTGCCTGCTGGCCCAACGTTCTGCATTGGCATATTTAAAGCCGACATCTTCAAATGTAAAGCCCTGCAGTATGGGATTAGGAAATGGAAGTGGCTGAGCGGCTAATTTTATTCTTGGCTTTATTTCGAAAAACTCAAAGAAATCACGCAGGTAGATGGCCCCCTGCGACACACTGGTGAAACGTGACAAAATACCCTCGAGCAAGCTCCTGAGCTGTCGGAACGAGCCCGCAAGGAAAGTGAGTTGACCTATGGAAACCTTACCTTCCACTGTTTGCAAAATAATGATGACATAAGCAGCGTAATATCCTGCGCTGCCTAAAAAAGCGAATATGGTACCCCATAGCGAGCGTCTGACAGAAAGCAGTTTGTTTTCGGTATAAAAAAGTGTGGACAGGCTGCGGAAACGATTGATAATGAAGCCGGATAGGTCGAAGATCTTTATTTCTTTAGCTGTTTCATCACTTGCGCCCAGGTAGCGCACATAGTCGAGTTCCCGGCGTTTGGGTGTCTGGCCACGGGTAAGGGCATAGCTGCGATCATTAAAGTAAGATTCGCTAAGAAAAGCAGGCACTACTGCAAGCAATAGCAATAAGATAAGCCAGGGATTAAAAGCCATAAGGCCGGCAGCAAGAAAGCCAATGGTAATAATATCCTGCACCTGGCTCATAACCTGCGATAACAACACCGTACGGCCGGTAGTTTGCTGACGCGCTCGCTCCAGTTTATCATAAAATGCAGAATCTTCAAACTGGTCGAGGTCGAGCGTAGCTGCATGGGTCATTATTTTTATGGAAGTATGATTGGAAAACAGATCGCCAAGTAGGCTGTCTGTTAATATTATGGCCCTGTTCAGCACATCAGAAAGGATGGCCAACGCAAATTCAATAGCTACCAGCGTCCAGAGATGCTTATGAGGAAGACTGTCATGGGCACGGTTTAGCATCACCACCTGGTCTATAATGAGCTTGCCTACATACAATATGGCTAATGGCATGGCAGAGCGCAATATGCGCAGCAGGGAGGTAAGCAGGGTCATGGATGGGCTTGTTTCCCACACCATGCGGAACAATGCCGGCAGGTTGCCCAGGGCCTTAATGCGTTCTTTAAAAGTAAGGTCTGCCGTCTGAGGCTGCTGCACAGGTCTTCGCAAATTCATACTGTAAAATACAGAAATAAGAAGGGCTAAGGTATTGGCGGTTTTTATAAGGGTATTACAACCGCAGACAAAAAAAAGATTACGCACAAGGTTAACACAAGTTTTTTATTCCCTCAGGGTCCCCCTTCCCGACCCTCAGGCATCAAGGTGCTGCTGTTCAATTAAAATGGTTATGCTAAATCGTGCTCCAACGGCTCGCCAAATTGCCGGTCATCTTATCCACAAAACAACCTTTATCTCAGCCTCTTGCGTAACTTTGCATTTGCTAAGCTGCTCAGCAAACAGCTAATAGCTAATGAGTTCTTTGACATACTGTAAACCCTATATACCTCTGCCAAATTTCCGGTACCGGAAATTTCCTGCCCACCGGAAATTTCATGGCTAAATGCTTTCTGGTCAACCATATTATTAATTCCCTTAACGGAAAAAACCGGAAATTTCCGGTAAAAAGCGAAAGACACTTTCAAAATCTCCCATGTGCCATAAATGAGACATTTTGCGACATTTCTGGTAGATAGTAAAAAACTTTATAAGACTGCCAGCTAAGGATTGCGTCTATATTCGCTACCTAAAATGTCCCAAAAACTTTTTTACTGCCCATGGTATATACAAGTTTTTTTACATTATTACTCGTCTTAGTTGATGTAGCTATTTATTTATGAGACTGCTGCTTACTATTATATGCTGTTGCTGCCTGTCGGCATCCTATGCACAGAAAACCAACGTGCAGGATGGCTGGCTCATGGCTAATGATAGCTTCTATTGCCGCTACGAGGAAAACAGCAATGTAGCCAACAAGCAATTCCCCGGTCCGCAAAAGCGCAATTTTGCTGTTTGGCAGACAGACGAGTTCTATGATTTTACCTTGAGCACCGTTGACTCGCTGCCCTGCATTGTTGTTAAAGCCATGACCCTTGCAGCGGTTGATAAAGCATATCTCTCGTTTTATTATGCTATCAGGTTTCCCTTCCTTGACAAAGAAATTGACATCCAAAGCCGTCCTTATTTTCGGGAAAATTTCCTGAAGGACGTCATTAGATATCATGTTTTTAGTGAGGGTAATTATAACGAGGGCGCAGCACTGCAGCTATATGCCAGGTGGCAGCATAAAATGGGTGTCATACCGGCTGCTGTTTTAGCAAATAGCGTCAGCACCTTTTATAATAAACAAGAGAACGAAACCACAGAAATAGAGACAGGCAGAATAAAGATTGAAAACAATGCTTTCTATAAAAGCGACACACTGATTGGCACCTTTAAACCCACGCAGGAAATACGAAAAACAGGACGCTATTTTACTATATACAATACTCAATCAAAGTACGTTGCAAGCCTATGGATAGCCGACACACGCGTGCAGGCATACCTGAAGATCGGCGATAATAAAGATGAGCTCGCACTGGTATCGGCCAATAAGTCTGATGAATTTCTGCTAAAAAGAGTGGCTGTTTTATTATTACGGCTCAACTTATTGTAAAGAATATCAGATATTTTTTACCAAAGTATTGGTTCTATGAGTACCTATGGATTTGAGTTATTCAACACCTGTAATTTAGGAAACCCTTCATTTATTAACCTACAGTATATAAAATGAATAATAATGCCTATGGGTTAAAAACTCCTTGTTTTTTCTTATCTTACTCTTTTATATTCAATATCTTTGCAGACGGATTTAGTAAATAGTTTATTAATTTATAAAAATTGTAAAAATGAGTTTAGAAGTTACAGGCAAACTGGTTGTAAAGTATGACACACAGCAGGTAAATGATCGCTTTAAGAAACGTGAATTTGTAATAGAAATAGCTGAAGAAATAAATGGGAATGTGTATACCAACTATGCAAAAATGCAATTGGTGCAGAACAAGTGTGAAATAGTAGATCGCTTTAATGTAGGTGATACTGTAAAGGTGAGCTTTAACATAAAAGGCAACAAGTGGGAAAAAGACGGCAAGGTAAACTATATAACCAACCTGGATGCATGGCGTGTAGAAGCAGGAAGCGCTGCACCGGTAGGCATGGGTGGTAATGCTGCACCATCTTACGGCAATAACACAAATCAATATCCGGCACAGGCTAATACTGGGAGTTATTACAACCCATCTCCTGAAAATGTAGATGATCTGCCGTTTTAAGGTGTTGCATAGTTCATATTAATCTAAACACAGCTTTTTATGCGTCGCTACCTGCGATTTATTGTTGTTTGCATAGCGCCGGTAATATTGAGCGCATGTCATAGCGCACCAGACAGTGCCCAGTACATACCCAAAGACGCCATAGTGGTGGCTAGTGTGGATGTGAAAGCACTTACTAAAAAAGTAGCCTGGACAGCAATAACCGGCAGCAAGCTTTTTGAGCAAATGCAGCAACGTATGGCAGGTAGCAGCGCACCTGTGAAAGACCCTTCACAAATAGGCGTGGACATGATGAATACCATGTACATGTACGTGAAGACAGGTGCTAACCAGCGAAGCAGGGTAACCGCACTGATACCGCTGGCCGATGCGGACAAATGGGAAACCTACGTAAAGAATACATTCCCTAATGCCACTATTACCCAGCATGGCATTCGCAAGGAAGCATACTTGGCCAAAGGCGTATATGTGGGCTGGAGCCCCGACCTGCTGGTAATAATGAATATAATATCCGCCGGTAATAATTACCAGGCTACCTATGCTGCAGATAGTAATGGGGCAGTTGCACAGCAACCTGCTGCACAAAACGACCCGGCTACATTGCAGGCAGAAATGGAAAATGCTTTTACAACTACAAAGGACAACTCCCTGATACAGAATGAGCATTTCAGGAAACTACAGACCGAGGGACATGATATAAGCTTCTGGCTAAACTACGACCAGGTAATGCAGCAAGGTATGTATGGCATGATGAGTGGACTAACACTTGCTAATACCTTCTGGAAGGATGCTGCATTGACAGCAGGCTTCGATTTTGATAAAGGGAAGATAAATGGCCTGATGCATTATTATACATCAGCCGACATGAAAGACCTTGGCAAGGACCTCGGCAGCAGCGATGCAGATAAGAGTATGCTGGAGATGCTCCCGAAAGATAATATGGACATGCTGATGTCCTACCATCTCTCGCCTAAAGGCACTAAGAGCGTATTGGAAAAAGCTGGGGTACTTGGCTTGGTAAACATAGCCCTTGCCCAGCAAAATATGGATGCTGACTATGTACTGGACGCTTTTACCGGGGATATGGCCCTTATATTAAATGATTTTAGCCTGCAGACTCAATCTGTTAGCGATAGCAGCATGAGCACGTCTTACAGCTCCTATAAACCTGTATTCAACGGCCTCTATGTATTGAAAATCAACAAGAAAGAGAATTTCAATAAGCTTCTGGGGCTGGCAAAGAATAACGGCCTGGTGCAGACAGGGGTTAACAGTTATGCCCTTCCTATAGGGTTTACAGATTCTGTAGTACTGCTAACAGATGGTAACTATGCCGTAGTATCTAACAAAAGTACCAATGCCATGGCTTACCTGCAGGGTAGCTATAAAGGTCAGAAAATGCCTGCAGCTGCAGACGTGTACGGACATCCGTTTGCAATGTTTATGGACGTGCAGCAGATGGCAAAGGCGGTGGACCCATCAATAAGCCACTCCGCTAATGATGCAGCCGTAATAAATGAAGGGAAAAAATTATTATCTGATATCTCTGTAAACGGAGGCGCCTATAAAAATGATGCTTTTGAGTATAAGATAGCTGTAAACTTTATGAATAAAGATGAAAACAGCCTGCTGCAGCTAATAGACTTTGCAACCAAAATGAACAATCAATAGAGCGGGAGAGGTAAAATAGCAGAAATATCAGGGCAAACCTTTATAATGCTATGTGCTGTCTTATTATTTGTATATTTTTGATTTCCTAACTTTTTTTATAAATTGTTAAAAATTTCATCAATGCGAAAAAATTACCCGATCTATAGACTTGCTGTAGTGGCACTGATGGCTATCGCATTCCAGGGCTGTAAAAAATTTAATGATGTTAATACAGATACTGTTATAGTGGCACCATATAGCCTTTATTTCAGTGATTCATCAGGCAGCCTCATAAATACTAATGATGGTAATGTTTTTAAGCCATCTATATTTCCCTCAGACGGTTACCCTTCAAGAGCAATATGCATAGCAGGAGATAATTTATTATGGGTAAAAGGTAATGCACATATTAGTACAAATAATGGGGTGAATTTTAACCCTACATATACGTTTGTAAACCCAATTGCTTTCAACCAGTCACTCATATTGTATGCAAAAGATGAGGACAGGGTATACATGGCAAGCTCTGAGCAAAGAGGTATAGAATACAGCGACCAGAAAGGCCAAGTAAAAACATGGCAATCTGACACTGCTTTTAATAAAGCAATTGCTGCTGGCTCGTTCCTTGCAACTTCCTTTACCCAACTAAAGGATAATACAGTAATAGTGTATGACTATGTAAGGAATAGAATATTCACTAAAGCAAATAAAACTGCTCCATGGGTAGAATCTAAGCCGCTACCTTCGCCTGCTAAATTTTTACCTGCAGGTCGTGCGTTTTCTTTAGGCCATTACAATAATACCGTGGTGGCAATAGATTACCTGGGTATAGGTGGAGCATGGTATAGTAACGATAAAGGTGTAAGCTGGAATCAGTATACAGGCTTGCCCACAGGCAGACCATTGCTATCTGTAGCATCTCCTTTTGATGGTGTGTTGTTGGTAGGTACAGACTCCCTGGGCTTATATGCACTACAGGGCACCAGTACAAACTTTGTTTATTCGGGCAGTGGTCTGGGCATCAACTCAAGCATACGTGGTATAACAGCTAAAGAAAATATTTACGAAAACGGAGTAGCTAAAGAATATGTATATATAGCTACTAACCAGGGCATATATCGCAGCCAGGACTTAGGTCAAAACTGGGTGCAGGTGTTACCAGGTAATTTCTATACTATTTGGTAGTAGGAGATTATTGTTCACTCTTCGTTACCCAAAAGATCATTCAGGTCGCGCCGCTGTTTCTTAGTGGGGCGACCTGTTTTACTAAGGCGCTTTCCTGTATAGAAGCTGGAACTGATTATCTTATTTAGTTGTTTATCTTCTTCCGAAGTGAGATCTATATAATTTTTTATTGCATCCGGGTATGCAGCCCTATTGTGCAATAAGCCGGTCACTTCAATAGTCCAGCGACGTTCTGGCGTTTTTATATCGTAGCGATCCCCTATACTCACGGTTTTCGCAGGTTTTACATTATTGCCGTTCCATTTCACCTTACCTTCTTCGCAGGCTTTAGTGGCTAGGGTGCGGGTTTTAAATATGCGTATTGCCCAGAGATATTTATCCAATCTTAGTTTTTCGTTTTCCATTATCTGAGATTTCAGCAGTTACCGGCTACTAAAGATAAATAGTTATACAATAATGCAGAGCGAGAAAGACATTTACTATTTTTACAGCCTTATTTTACATAAATATATGCACTCACTTGTCATATTTGCCTCGGGGAAAGGAACTAATGCTACAGCAATTATTGATTATTTTAAAACGAATGGAAAGGCAAAAGTATCCCTGATAGTAAGTAATAAAGCCGATGCAGGTGTGCTGGATATAGCCCGCGCAGAACAAATACCTTTTCTGATAATAGACAGAAATACATTTAAGGATACCTTGATAATAGAGCAAATACATGATTATAAACCATCATTAATAGTGTTAGCTGGCTTCCTTTGGAAGATGCCGGACCATTTTATTGAGGCATTTCCTGATAAGATAATAAATATACATCCGGCATTGCTGCCGCTATACGGTGGTAAAGGCATGTATGGGCATCATGTACATAATGCAGTGCTTGGTGCTAAAGACGCAGAGTCCGGCATCACAGTGCATTATGTAAATGAAGTATATGATAGTGGTAACATAATATTACAGGCGAGGTGCGAAGTAAAGGAAACGGATACTGCGGATACACTTGCTACTCGTATTCATGCTTTAGAACATTTTTATTACCCAAGAGCAATAGATTTTTTGCTGGAGCAGATAAATGGTAATATCTAATGGCCTGGTACGTATTATATACTAAGCCAAGGAACGAAAAGAAAGTATCCCAGCTATTGGAAGAAAAGGGTATAGAGGTTTATTGCCCCTTGCAGGAAAGCATAAGGCAATGGAGCGATCGTAAAAAGAAGATACAGGAGCCTATTTTCAAGTCTTATGTCTTTGTAAAAATGGATGACTATGAGGTTGAAAGTATAAAGGTATTAAGAACTGCAGGTACTGTAAGGTTTCTTTGGTGGGTAGGCAAACCTGGTACCGTTAGGGAAGAAGAAATAAAACAAATAAAAAATTTCCTCAATAAATATAAGGACGCTGAAATAAATGTAAACATTGTAGAAGGGCAAGAGGTTTCGATAATAGAAGGCCCTTTAAAAGAAAATTCCGGTGTTGTATTAAGGATAAATGGCAATAAAGCGACTCTGCATCTGAAAACACTTGGCTGGAATATCACTGCGCAAGTGCCAATGCACTCTATTTTCCCTAAAAAATAATTTGATAACTATAAGACTAAAATAAATATTATATATTTAAACAATGGCATAATTTACTGTAGTAATAAGCATGACTTTATTATTTAATATTTAATTAGCAATAAAAAACAATATGAGTAGACGTCGAAAATCTCGTAGTAATTCTAAAAGTAAATTTTTTGATAAGTACCTGACAACTAGTTTTATATTAATCTATGTTGTGTTTTCTATTGGGATCGCAATTCTATATAATTTATATAAGGATGAAAATATTCCTTTTAAACCACTTATAGTAAAATCATTTGTATATGGAATAGTGCTTGCTGTTTGTATGATAATAGGTTTAAAAATTATTCAATATAGCGTAAAAACAAAAAGACCCAAAAAAAGACAGATATAGGTATTTTTTATAATTCAAATCCATAAAATATATATTATAAAGGCTTTCAGCAGAAATGGGAAAGCTTTAATAAACAAGCAATTCAGGCTTATTTAAATCCACCTTAAATCTATATGCATAATTTGAAAGCAGCACATTTTATGCTACTTTTGAAAAAATTTATACTTAATGTATCAAAGAAATAGACTGAGCTTAAGAAGCTGTTGTCTTTGGTTGATTGTAATTTCCAGTATTATAGTTTCAAGTTCCTGCGCCAACATTAAAAAAGTACCATATTTCAAAGATGTACCTGACAGCTTATCAAGGAATACATATAGTGTAGATCTAACTCCATACACTGAACCGCAGATACAGCCCAATGATATAATAAGTGTATCTATACAAACCATTGATCCCCGTGCTACTGAAGTATTTCAGATAGGAGGTGGCCTAAATGGAGCCCCAACAACTACAAATACATCGTCGCAGGCAAGTAGCAGTGGCGGCAGCGCTTCTAGCAGCTCTGGAGCAGGAACACCAGGCTATCTTGTAGATCAGCAAGGATATATTAATATGCCGCTTGTAGGAAAAATGAAAATCAGCGGCTTAACTACAACCCAGGCCAGGGACCTAATAGAACAGAAAGCAATAATATATTATAAAGACCCTGTAGTAAATGTAAGGTTTGCCAATTTCACATTTACATTGCTTGGAGAAGTAAATCGCCCGGGTAGATATACTGTGAATAATGAAAAAATTAGCCTGATGGATGCCATAGGTATGGGTGGTGACCTAACGAACTATGGTAAAAGATATAATGTGATGCTAATAAGAGAAGAAAATGGCAAAAAAGTATTTTCTCGTTATAATCTAAACTCGACAGAAATCTTTCATTCTCCATATTACTTTTTACGCCAGAATGATATAGTATATGTAGAGCAAAACAGAGCAAGGGCCAGGGCATCTACAGTAGATCAGACAACAGGCGTATATTTTACATATTTTGTATCTATAATCACTTTGCTTTTAGCAATCTCAACAAAATTCCCGAATTTATAGACAATTTCATGCAGGAACACAATCAAGCTTCTTTCAGCGATACTGAATGGCAAGAGAAGGAAAATAATATAAATATAAATAAAATAGTAGGTGCTGTATTAGCTAGCCTACCATGGTTTGTGGGCTGTTTAATTGTATCACTTATCATTGCATTTCTGTATCTGCGCTATACACCACCTGTGTACCAGATTACCGCTCAGGTATTGATAAAGGATGACAAAGAGGAAGGTTTGTCGAATGAAGCATTGCTGCAAGATCTTGGCATGCAAACGAATCTGAAAAATCTGGCTAATGAAATGATAATACTCAATAGTCGGCGGATAATGACAGATGTAGTAAAAGACTTGGAGTTAAATGTGCATTATACTATTCCGGGCAGGCTTACTACTACAGAAGTATATAGAGAGCGACCGTTTATTTTTAGCCTTAATGAAGCAGAAAATGATTCTGTTAAAAAAACACGTGTATTAAAGCTTAAACCTCGCAATGCAGACGGTTATGTGTTGATAATAGGTAAGAATGAGTATACTGGCAAGTGGGGAGATTCGATAGACCTGCCAATAGGTAAAGCATTATTGGAAAAAACAAAATATCCGTTTATCGAAAAAAATGCAGAATACACGGTAACTATCGATCCTATAGAAAAAGCGGTGAACAAATATGTGAAGTCTGTGACAGTAACCTTGCCAAATAAAAACTCTACTGTTCTGCTGCTCACTATAAAAGATCAGCTACCGGATAGGGGTGTAGTAGCACTTAATAAATTAATAACCGTTTACCAGCAGGCTAATATCGACGATAAGAATACTATAGCCAATAATACGATGAACTTTATTGATTATCGTTTGAAAATAGTAACTGATGAACTTTCTAATGTAGAAAAAACAATAGAAAGCTATAAAAAAACGACTGAAGGGATAGATATAGCCAAACAATCTATCATGTTGCTGCAAAATACAAATGATATAGAGCAGGCGATAACACAGCAACAAGTGCAGCTAAGCATAATGGATGCGCTTGAAGACTACATAAAAAACAGCAAAGACCCAAGAACTGTGCCTGCAAGCCTTGTAAGCCAGGGAGGAACCTTTTCAAATGTCATAACAAGCTATAATAGTTTATTAATGCGCAGGGAGCAATTGCTATTAACCAGCACTGAAAGCAACCCTGTAGTAGTAAACATTAATGAACAATTAGCTTCTTTAAAACAAGACCTGATAAATAGCCTGCAAGCAGTAAAGAAAGATATAAACCTGCGTATAGCAGAGCTGCACAAAAAAGAAGGCTCTGTAACAGGGGAAATAAAAGAAATACCTACGAAAGAACGTGTGTTTCTTGAATACTCACGTCAGCAAGCCATAAAACAGGAATTGTATTTATTTCTACTAAAAAAGCGCGAAGAAACAGCTATAGGTAAATCAACCACCATCGCAAACTCACGAATAATAGAGCCTGCAAGAAACTCCGGCGCTCCATTCTCGCCTAAGCGTTCAATGATATTTTTAACTGCTTTTTTGGTAGGTATTTTAGCTCCTGCAGTAGTAATATACCTGCGTAATTTATTAAATACACGTATTAATAGCAGGGCAGATATAAATGCGCTAACAAAGCTATCTATAGCCGGAGAAATAGGACATAGTGATAACCAGGAAACACTTGTAGTAATGCCGGGTTCAAGAAGCGTAATTGCAGAACAATTCCGTGCATTGCGTACTAATATAGAATTCCTGCTTACGGGGGAAGATGAAAAAGTAATAATGCTTACATCGAGCATGAGCGGCGAGGGTAAATCGTTTGTTTCATTAAACGTGGCCAGCACTTTGGCCTTGTCGGGTAAGCGCGTAGTGCTGATGGAGCTCGACTTACGCAAACCAAAAATATCGAAGTATCTAGGACTAGATAACAGTATAGGGTTTTCTAACTATGCTATTGGGCAAACAGAATATGACAAAATTATTGTTCCGTCTGGTGTACAGGATAATTTCTTTATTATCCCCTCAGGGCCAATACCTCCAAACCCGTCAGAACTAATAATATTGCCTAAGATAGCAGAGCTGTTTTCTTTGTTGAGAAAAGATTTTGATTATGTAGTGATAGATACTGCCCCTATTGGCTTTGTAACCGATGCCCAATTATTAGGTCGATATGCAGATACTGTATTGTACCTTGTGCGCCAGGGCTATACCTATAAGCAACAAATACAACTTGCCGATGAATTACATCGCACACGCAAGATGCCAAAAATGAGCCTGATAGTAAACGATGTGCAGGTGACACGCGGTTATGGTTATGGCTATGGTTATTATAGCTATGGTTACGGCTACGGCTACGGGGCTTATGGAGGCTACTTTGAAGATAAAAATAAGAATGCGAATTTCCTGCAGAAATTTTTCAATCGCTTTCAAAACAGAAATAAAGAGTAATCTACTATGGAAAAAACTCAGCGTATTGCTGTTATCGGTTTAGGGTATGTAGGCTTGCCACTAGCTGTGGAGTTTGCAAAACATTTTGCCGTTATAGGTTTTGATATCAATGAAAAACGCATAGCTGAGCTGAATAGTGGCCATGATCATACACTGGAAGTAGATAGTGATAATTTAAAACAAGTAATAAACGACGCAGTACCTGCTACAGGGAAAATAGGACTGTATTGTTCCAATAAATTAGATGATTTAAAAAGCTGTAATTATTTTATTGTCACAGTACCAACACCAGTTGATAAAAATAATCGCCCAGACCTGACACCACTTTACAAAGCAAGTGAAACAGTTGGGAAAGTATTAAAAGAAGGTGATATAGTTATTTATGAATCTACAGTTTATCCTGGCGTGACGGAAGATGAGTGTGTGCCTGTGCTGGAGAAAATTTCAGGTTTAATATTTAATAAAGATTTTTATTGTGGTTATTCACCAGAGCGAATTAACCCGGGGGATAAGCAACATACAGTTACCAAAATAAAGAAAGTAACATCTGGCTCTACACCTGAAGCGGCTGATAAGGTAGATGAACTATACCGTACCGTAATAGTTGCCGGTACGCACAAAGCCAGCAGTATAAAAGTAGCTGAAGCGGCAAAGGTAATAGAAAATGCACAAAGAGATATAAATATTGCCTTTGTAAATGAACTAGCCAAGATATTTAACAGGCTGAATATAGATACACATGAGGTACTGGCTGCCTCTGCTACAAAATGGAACTTTCTTCCTTTTAAGCCAGGCCTTGTAGGTGGGCATTGTATAGGTGTGGATCCTTACTACCTGGCGCAGAAAGCACAGGAGGCAGGCTATCATCCGGAAATAATATTGGCAGGAAGAAGGCTAAATGATGGTATGGGGGCATATGTAGCGAATGAGGTAGTGAAATTAATGATACGCAATAGTGTGAAGGTGAAGAATGCTAATGTGTTACTATTAGGAATAACCTTTAAGGAAAATTGCCCGGATGTGCGCAATACAAAGGTTATTGATATAATAAAAGAACTACAATCTTACGAGATAAATGTAACAGTATATGACCCTTGGGCAAACCCTGCTGAAGTGGAGCACGAATATGGAATAAAGACATTAAATAAAGAGCCTGACACGCAAGAATATGAAGCTGTAGTGCTGGCAGTAGCCCATAAGGAATTTATAATTGCAGACTGGAAAAAATGGCTAACGAAAGGGGGCATAATATATGATATTAAAGGCTGCCTTGAGAAAAGTGAGGTGCATGCCCGACTGTAATATGTATATAATTATCTTATCAATATGAGTTAACAACTCATGTTCAATGTATTGCTGCGAAAGGCAATTTTCTTCAAAAAATAATTTGTAATTAAATATTCTAAGTATATTTTTGTTTTAACATTGAGTAATTAAATTACTCGATATTGTGTAGGGAATGTGACTCACAGTGGCGAAGCCATGTAAAATTGTCACTCTAATTACCCAAGTTTCATGCTTGAAACATTAATCTCTTCCAGAACCCGACTAAAGCTGCTGCTTAAATTCTTCTTAAACCCAAGGAGCACTGCTTATCTGCGTGGGCTGGCAGATGAATTTAATGAAAGCACAAATGCTATAAGGGTGGAATTGAATAGATTTGAAGGAGCAGGAATGCTGGTAACAGAAAGCCAGGGAAACAAAAAAGTGTATAAGGCAAATAACAGCCACCCATTGTTTCATGACCTGCAAAAAATAATACTGAAGTACATAGGCATTGATCAGGTGATAGAGTTAATCATCAGTAGGATGGGGCATCTGGAAAAAGTGTACCTGGTAGGTGATTACGCAATAGGAAAAGATACTGGTATTATAGATCTGGTATTTGTGGGCGCTATAGATAAAAAGTACTTGCTGAACCTGGTAATAAAAGCAGAGACGCTTATATCTCGCAAAGTTCGGTTTATTACTTATAAAAATGAAGAGTGGATAAAGCAGGAACCTAATTCAGGAAATTACCTGCTTCTCTGGGAAGGCAAAAACCTATAAAATAGTTCTTTGGTAATTTATGAATGAGCTAAAACACGAAAATTGGGATTATGAGATAAAGCCAAAGAGTTCACTCTTTGAGCTAAACCTGCGTGACGTATGGCATCATAGAGACTTGATATTAATGTTTGTAAGGAGAGATTTCACATCAGTGTACAAACAGACAGTACTTGGGCCGCTATGGTTTTTTATTCAGCCACTACTTACTACAATTACATTTACTATTGTATTTGGTAACATTGCTAAAATTCCTACCGATGGGATTCCACCAACATTATTTTATCTGGCCGGCATTACCATATGGAATTATTTTTCTGATTGCCTGCAGGGCACTTCAGATACTTTTATTAAGAATGCTGCCATATTCGGTAAAGTATATTTTCCAAGATTAACTACCCCTATTTCTATTGTCATATCAAACCTATTTAAGTTTGGAGTACAAATCTCTTTATTTCTATTTTTCTATTTTTACTATATAATTAAGGGTACACCAATACATGCAAACATGGTATTGACATTACTACCCGTACTGGTGATAGATATGGCACTTATTGGCTTAGGCGCTGGCATGATAATAAGTGCTCTTACCACCAAATATCGCGACCTGCGCTTCCTGGTCACTTTTGGCGTGCAGTTGCTGATGTATGCTACCACAGTGATATACCCTCTATCGGCAATATCATTAAAATATAGATGGCTGGTAGAACTTAATCCGATGACCTCTATTATAGAAACATTTAAATATGGTTTTTTAGGTGCAGGTACTTTTTCTCTTTCATCGCTTATTACAAGCTGTATAGTGTCTGCGGTTATATTTATACTAGGAGTTTTAACCTTTAATAAGGTAGAAAAAACATTTATGGATAGTGTTTAATAAATGATGTATGACAAAAGTTATTGAGGCAAGAGACATTAGTAAATTATACAGGCTTGGTGAAATAGGTACAGGTACTATTAGCCGTGATATTAATAGATGGTGGGCACAGGTGCGCGGTAAGGAAGATCCGTATAAAAAAATTGGCGAGCGGAATGATAGAAGTGCTATCGGTAATTCTGAGTTTGTATGGAGCCTAAAGGATATAAATTTTGATGTGCATCAGGGAGAGGTATTGGGTATCATAGGAAAGAACGGTGCAGGTAAGTCTACACTACTAAAAATCCTTTCACGCATTACTGCGCCAACGACAGGTTCAATAAAGACCCGGGGCAGAATAGCCAGTTTGCTGGAAGTTGGTACGGGTTTTCATCCTGATCTTACGGGAAGGGAAAATATTTATCTTAACGGTGCTATAATGGGTATGCGCAAAGCTGAAGTGAAGAAGAAATTTGATGCAATAGTAGATTTCAGCGGCGTAGCAAGATATGTAGATACACCTGTGAAACGTTATAGCAGCGGTATGTATGTAAGGCTTGCCTTCGCCGTAGCTGCTCACTTGGAACCGGAAATACTAGTGGTGGACGAAGTATTAGCAGTAGGCGATGCCGAGTTTCAAAAAAAGTGCCTGGGAAAGATGAAAGATGTAACAGAAAATGAAGGAAGAACGGTTTTGTTTGTTAGTCATAATATGGGGGCAATTGCCGAATTATGTAGTAACTGTTTGTTATTAGAAAATGGAGAAGTAAAAAAGAAAGGAGACACCACTGAAATAATATCTAAATACTTAAATGCTTCAATAAATAACGAAATACATTTTGAAAATAAGCCTATTAAAGAAGCTTCGGTAACACAACTTAATGGAAAGATTCAATTAAAGGTAACATATGCAGTTGAATCAGGTTTAGACATACCCAATCTTGGGTTTTTGATAAGTAATGAATTGAATATCCCTTTGTTTGCTTCAAATCCAAAGTTGGATAATATCATTTTTGATAATAAAAAATATTATAATGGCAATATTGAAGTTGAAATTGAAACTCCAAATCTTCTTAATGGTAACTATTGGATATCCTTATGGTTAGGAGATAGTAAAGAAGATATTTTCTACTATTCTAATTGTCTAACATTTGAAGTAATTAATAAAGGTTCTTCAAATAGTATGCCTGCGCATCTAGTAGGTAATATAAAACCTAAATGTAATTGGAAATTTCAATAAATAACGCAATGGACAACAATTTTTCGTACAGTACTTTTTTTATAGAAAATTGGAATACTCAATTTCCTAATTCTGATGAGGCACAACGTTTATATCATATTCTGTTAGCATTATTTTCTCCATTATCGAATAATAAAGTTGCCAAACCGAAATTATTAGAGGTAGGTAGTGGAAGAGGGTGGCTTTCAAATATATTGAATTTATATTCTGATGTGACTGGCATTGAGCCAGAAAAAGAAGTTTCGGAATACTCTCAAAAAATATTCCCCCAAATTAGATTTTTTAATGCTGGGTTAAATGAATTTACAAAGAATAACCCCAACACAAAATATGATATTATTGTATGTTCAGAAGTAATTGAGCATGTCCCTTATAATGAACAAGATATTTTTATAAAAAATTTGTCGACATTACTAATTGATTGTGGCACGTTAATATTAACTACTCCTAGACAAGAAATATTTAATAAGTGGAAAAAAAACAGAAAGGAATTTCAAACAATTGAAAATTGGTTAACAGAAAAAGATGTAGAGACTAAATTGTTAAAACATGGTTTTTCAATTAAAAGTCATTATTCATTCTCAAAATTTAAACCTAAACAAAGATATTTCATTAAAAAATTGTCGCTAATGCTAAAGGTTAATTATGGCGACGTATATCAAATTGTATCAGCTACTAAATAAAAGTTATTTGCAATTTTCAATAATTATACCTTATTACAAAGCACAAGAATATTTTAAGGCGTGCTTAGATTCTATTGTAAATCAGACATTTCAAGAGTTTGAAATTATTGTAGTAATAGATGGACCTCATGCACAGGAAGAGCTACCACATAATTATATAAAGCTATTACATGACAATCGAATTACTATTGTTGAACATGATAATAATAGAGGTTTGGCTGCTGCGAGAAATACTGGTATAATAGGGGCGAAAGGCGAATGGATTATATGTTTGGATGCAGATGATTTACTACCAATAAATGTCTTACAATTTTACTATGGTCTAATACATAATACAGTATATTCATTTTTCTATGGTAACTCTTATTTATTTGGAAAGGAAAAAGGGGTTAATTATTTTCTCCCCTTTGATGTGTACAATTTATTGAAAATAAAGTGCCCAGGAGGTGCTGGTGCTTTAATACATAAAAGTGTATTTAGTAAGGTGCTGTATGATGAGTCAGATATTTTAAGGCAAGGGAATGAAGATTATGAATTTTGGATTAATGTTTTAAAGCATGAATTTAGGGGTTGTTATGTACCGGAGACAACCTATTTATATAGGAGACAAGGGGATACAATGGTCTCTAATTTAATGGGTACTATTTACGAAACCACAAATTATATATCCATTAAACACAAGGAGTTTTTGGAAAAGTACAATTTGTACCAAGTAATTAAATCGAAAGGTTATTTCCTTGCTGCAAGCTATTACTTAAGTAAAAATAATTTTGATGAGGCGATAAATTTATGCAAAACAGCATTATCAATAGATTCTAAAAATTCGCAAGCAACTGCATTGCTTTCAAGGTGCAAAAAAGCTAGATTGAAGAGAGTATTAAGATTGCGATAAATGGGTTTCAAAGCTATAAATAATACAAAGGCTCAGGAAATTATTTTAAATGAAGGGCTTGAACTTCAAAAAAATGTTTGGCATTTTACATTTAATGAGCAATTCAATGATAGAGAATATATTTATGATAAGGCAAATAAAGTAGTGTTCAGTAAACCCGTTAATCAATGGGCTCCATTATTAGTTTATTCTCGAACTCAGGATACAATAATAAATGAACAGAATTTTGTTACAAAATTCTCATTTAATAAAGAGAACAAAGACTATCGAAAGATATTTTGGTATCTAAACACTACAAATTTTGAGACCTTTCTTCAAAGGCGCTCAGATGCTTCGGAACAACCTCAAAAGAACTTCCCGAGCTTACAAACTTATAGCAAAAAGAGAGCTGCATTAGGTGATTTAAGACTTGAGGTAAATGAATTTGATATGGATTTTTATACATATCATTTCGATAGACTGAAACAAGCCGGACATATGACAGCCGAAGAAATTTTTAAGATTACCATTGGTGATGTGAAAGATCTTCCTTTAACATGGGTGAAATTAGGATGTTTATATCATGAACAAGAGCTTAGAGCGATAATGCTGCTAGTAGATGACAAGCGAGCAATGTGTTATGCAAATATGGCAACTGAAAGGTCGAAGTATGGCTACGGCTTATGGCTGTGTACAGAAATGGTAAAATATTGTTGCGATAATAATTATAAGTCTTTTGATTCTGGAGTGAGTGGCTTATATGGCAACTTTAAAGAGAAGATATACCTGGATAGTAAAGAGATTTATAAAAAGGCTTCAGAGCCCGGTTTGAAGTATATAGAATTCTGGAAAAGAAAATTTTGGCAAAGAGTATATTCTAAGATTACAGATTAATTAATGACACCGAAGGTTTTCTTTTTAGTAACAATAGATACAGAATGTGATAAGGGTGCTAAATGGCATATAAAATACCCAATATCTTTCAATAATATTTATGAAGGTGTGCCCAGGATACTTAGCCCTTTGTTTGATGAGTATAATGTAAAGCCAACATATCTTCTTAGCCCTGAGATATTGTATGATGATAAGAGCATGCAAATTCTCATAAAAGAAAAGAATGTAGAGTTGGGAACACATCTACATGCAGAATTTATAACACCTGAAATTATTGAAAGACCTACCTCTACATTTTTGACACAAGTAGAACTTGAAAAAGAAGTAGAAACGCAAAAGCTATATAACCTTACAGAGTTATTTAGAGAAAAAACCGGCAGTGCTCCATACAGCTTTAGGGCGGGTAGATATGGTATGAGCGAATCGACATTAGAAATATTAGAATCTCTTGGATACCGGGTGGATAGTAGTGTAATGCCGTATAGAAAGTATACTTTCTCAAATAACAAGTATGTTGATTACTGGAATGCATATTTACAGCCATATTATCCCGCTAAGGGGAATGCATTAAAGAAAGGAAAAATGTCAATACTTGAGGTACCCTTGACAAGTGTCACACCTATAGTATATAAATGCCCTCAATCACTTTTAAAGCTTATGAACCCTCATGATTCAACTTTTAAAAATAAAATATTAACCAGGCTGAATCTAAAAGATAGTACGCATCATTATCTAACACCTTATAAACAACCGCTAGCAGATTTGAAGCGCCTTTCTGATTTCGTGGTTAACAAATTCAGAAATAACAAAGTCGTTATCTTAAACATGATGTTTCATAGCAATGAAATTTATCCCAATGCAAGCCCTTATACACAAACATGGGAAGATGTAAATGCTTATAGAAACAGCATGGCAGAATACTTTCAATATTTAAAGGGAACATATAATGCCGAATCGATTGGCCTGAGTGATGTTAAAGGAGTCTTTATATAAAATTTATAGAAAGGTTATTAAATTACTGCCAAGGCTTGAAAGTGAATACTTTTATGTGTTGATATTGCAAAATGAGGTTGAAAAAGATATAGTTAGTACAACAAGTTATACCACTTTATCTGAAAATAACATCGAGTCATTACCTGCACATATTCAAACTACGTTTTTACAACGATTCCATACTACGAAAGACAATGGATACGCATACCTGAAGGACAAACAGTCCTTTGCCTTTTTGTGGGTTGCTATGGCCGGCAGTATTTTGAAAGTAAGAGAAATAGGGAAAAATATACTAGTAAAGAAAAATGAAGCATGGATATACCATGTACATACCAGCGAAAAATATAGGAATAAAGGCTTAAGTACTAAGTTATTTAAAGAAACGATAGATACACTTGGATGCACAAATACTAAAAGAATACATTGCTATACAAGAAGTGATAATTATAGCATGCAGGCTGTGCTGAAGAAGAATGGATTTAAGCTCGATCATAAATATTTCATGCTAACGATTTTTAATAAATCGTTTTGTATTTTTTCAAGGGCTGTTGATTAGTGAAGAAAATCGTTTTTATTGTTACTACACTGAATGCGGGAGGAATAAATAATTTCCTTCTGAATCTTTTAGATAATATTAAAGACAGCAAACCGAACATAACGTTTCTATATACTCTGGGCAGAGGAGATGCCGCCGATAAATTTGCTGCGTTAGGTGTAGAAATACAGTCATGCCTGCGGCATGGTAATAAAAACTATAAAACTTCTTATAAAATAAGCAAACTGTTAAGGACACTTACAATGTTTGTTTACCCTTTTTCTTTGTTTTTTAAGCTAAAGAAGATTAAGCCTGATGTTGTGTATTCTCACGACCATTGGGGCCAAGCTATTTCCGCAGCACTTGTATGCCGTTTATTGAATATTAAATTCATCATGCAGGTGCACTCTAATGGCAGCAAACCATTAAACAATAAAGCTTATCTGAGGGTTTTAAAGCTGCTATATAAGAAGAATGATGTTGTGCTTTTTGGCAGTAATAGCTTAAAAGAAAACTATGCCCCACTGGCAAAGGCAATGAAAAATAATGTGCAGGTCATATACTACTTCATAAATGATTTGGGGAAACGGGATAATGCAATAAATAAAGAAATACGTGCAAAACTTGGAATTGAGAACAATGATATAGTAATCGGCTATATGGGACGGCTGATAGATATGAAGCATGTGGAAACATTAATACAAGCATTTAAGGAGCTTGATGCGTCTACATACAGACTGCTGATAATAGGAGGGGGTGATAAAAAAGAAGAGTTGGAAAAGTTTGCTGCAAAAATTAATGATTCAAATAAAATCCAGTTTATAGGTAAAGTCACAAACCCTGATTACTGGCTCAATGCATTTGATATTAATGTTTTGCCATCGGCGTATGAAGGACAGCCCATTGCTGTAATAGAATGTATGAGCAAAGGTGTAATAAACATTTGCAGTGATGTAACCGGTACCCGGGAAATAGTTGTTGATAAAGAGAACGGCCTACTCTTTGAATTTAAAAATGTAAAAGAGCTAAAAGCGAAAATAGAATTTGCTGCTACGAATACCGAGGTAAAAGAAGCAATACAGGAAAATGCGTATAGATTTTATAACCGAAATTTTAGCCCTGAAGTGCTAACGGCAAAATTTAAAGCGCTTTTAAATTTATAGCTGGTATTTCTACCAATGGATATAGCTAGAATAACGGGCAAAGCGAGTGCATTACTGACTATAAGAAAAATATGGGCAGGTGTGCTTAATCTCTTTGTAATATCCTACCTGGCGAGGATTTTAAATAAAGCTGACTTCGGGTTAATATCTATATCCTGGTCATTGATTCTGATAATAGATAATTTAGGACCCAGCAGCATTGGAGATTTTCTTGTATACAAGAAAAAAGCTGGGGGGGAAGAAATAATAAATAGTGCTTTTTGGCTCAATCTGTTTTTAATAGTCTTAATAGGAACGATAGTCGTACTGTTGGCACCCTTTTGGGCCACATACTATAATAGCATTACTATTAAGTACCTGATCTATATACTTGCTATTGGTTTAGTAGGTAAAATATTTGAGATAATACCAACTGCTATACTTAAGACAAGATTAGATTATAAGCCAATCATCATAATACAAACCATAACCGGAACATTATCTCAAATGTCTCAGTTGGCCCTGGCAATAATAGGACTGGGGGTATATAGCCTGGCTATACCTTATGCAATATTTCAAACCATTATTGGTGTTTATCTTTTTATAAAAGTAAAACCGCGCATAAAGCTTAATCTGGGTACATTTTACTGGAAAGAGATATTAACGTATATACGCTACCTGGTAGGCAGTAAGTTGCTTACGCGCATATCTATGGATGGGGATAGTCTTATAATGGGGAAAACATTAGGTATTACTGCTGTAGGCGTTTATAACATATCAGGTAACTTGTCTAACCTGTTCAATCAGAATTTAATGCCGATACTGGAAGATGTAAGCCTTCCGGTATTCTCAAAATATAATACACAGCTGGCAGTGCTGCGTAAACAGTACGTATATATAACAAGACTTATTTCCTTATTTCTGACACCCGTATATTTTATACTTATTTTATTTGCTCCTGTTATTATTACATCACTATATGGTACTAAATGGAATGATGCGGTACTACCATTGCAGATACTTTGTGTATTTTCCCTTGTAAGAAGTATTAGTTACCCTACTACTACATTATATAATGCTTTAGGAAAGCCTAAGATTGAATTTTATTTTACTTTGATCTTTACACCTCTTTTCTTGTTTTTTGTATGGCTATTTTCTTTTGAAGGGTTAGTAGTGGCTTGTATCACTATTACAGTAATGAAAATAATTAGTTCCAGTTACCATATAATAAGAGCAGGTAAGCTGGTAAATTTATCTTTAGCAGACTTTATTAAAGAGATAAGGCATATAATAGTACCTAATATACTTTTATCGATACTCTATGTGAGTATTCTGCAATTTATTCATAACCTGAATGTAAAATATCTGATGATATTATTTTACATTCCATGCAGTTATTTTATATCGTACAAACTCTATAAGAAAAATATACTAAAGGACTACCTATTGATATTTAAGCTGTTTCCACGTTTAAATTTTATAAGGGTAAGGCTCAATGCATAATCTATAATTTATTAAGCAATAGAAAATGAAGATATTAATAACAGGTGTTGCAGGCTTTATAGGATCGCACTTAGCTGAATACTATTTAAGTACAGGTAATGAAGTATATGGTATTGATAACTTTGATGATTTTTATCCGCTTGCTATTAAACTGAAAAATATTCAACCACTCAAAGCCAATAGTAATTTTCATTTTTTTGAAATAGATATAACTGAGTACAACCAATTCAGCAGACTTGAAGGAGAAACATTCGATTTGATAATACATCTTGCCGCTAAAGCGGGTGTACGGCCTTCTATTGAGGCGCCACAAAAATATTTGAAAACGAATGTTACAGGCACGTTAAATATACTGGAGTATATGCGTTCCGCTAAATGCAACAAATTAGTATTTGCTTCATCATCATCAGTATATGGTAATTGTAAAGTGATACCTTTTGCAGAGAATACGCTTACTGATGAGCCTATATCACCCTATGCATTTTCTAAAAAGTCGTGCGAGCTGCTTAATTATAACTATCATCACCTATACAATCTTGATATTTTAAACCTTAGATTCTTTACGGTATATGGTCCAAGGCAAAGGCCGGATCTCGCCATACATAAGTTTATGAGAAAAATAATGAATGGTGAACCAATAGAAATGTATGGAGATGGGCTTAGCGCACGCGACTATACTTTTATTGATGATACTATTAACGGTATAGTGAAAGCAGGCACTTATGTACTAAATAATACTGGTGTTTACGATACCATAAATCTTGGTAATAGCAGCCCTGTACAGCTATCCGATTTGATAAATGCTATTGAAAAGGTAACTAATAGAAAAGCTGAAGTAATAATAAAAGAAATGCAGGAAGGAGACGTGGACATTACTTATGCAGATATCAGCAAAGCAAAAGAAGTGATAGACTACGACCCACAGACAAAACTTGAAGCAGGGCTTAAGAAATTTTACGATTGGTATGTAATGAATAATGCCGTTACTGCATAAAGAATAAGGATATGGGCAAAATAAAAGTGCTTTTAACAATACCCAATTTTGATACTGCAGGAAGTGGTAAGGTGCTATATGATCTGGCATATGGACTCGACAAAAATATTTTTGATGTAGAGATAGCCTGCGCTAACAACAAAGGGAAGTTTTTTAAAGTAATAGAAGGCCTTGGCTTAAAAGTGCATATTGTTAAAACTACCACAGACTACAGGCCATTCATTTCTCTGCCATTCAGATTACTAAGGATCGCAAAATTTTTCAGAAAGAATAAATTTGATATTATTCATTCGTGGCACTGGAGCTCAGACTGGACTGAAGTACTGGCAGCACGTATGGCGAGAGTAAAGTGGATATATACTAAGAAGGCTATGTCGTGGGGAAGCCCTCGTAGCTGGAAGATGAGGTCTAAGCTGTCAACGTTTATCACTACTATCAATCCTGATATGGAGCCTGCATATTTTAAAGGATATAAAAATGTGCGTTTGCTACCTCTTGGCTTGGACACTGATTACTATTGCAGGCAGGAAAAAAAGTATAGCCACAAAGATGTTAGCTATGCCAAAGAAGATTTTGTGGTAATAAGTGTGGTGAATCTCATAAAGGTGAAAGGGCTTGAGGTGCTGATTGATGCAATAAAGATGATAGATGATAAGCATGTAAAATTGCTGATAGTGGGCAATTATGATTCTGACTACGGAAGGGGTATTTGCCAAAAGATAATTGATGAATCGTTGTCTGACAGAATAAGAATGACAGGGAAGGTACTTGATGTGCGATCATATATAGCACTAGGAGATGTATTTGTAATACCTACCAATGTAAACTGGGAAGGCATGCCAATGGCACCTGTTGAAGCTATGTCTTCAGGGCGAATAGTGATAGGCACTAATACTACGGGTGTTAATTACATATTGAAGGGTTTCGAAACTTTATTAGTTCCACCCAATGACCCTGCAGCTATTGCTGAAAAGATAAAACAAGTAAGGGCAATGCCTGCAGAAGAAAAGCAACAGCTGGAACTGAAGATAAGAGACAAGGTATGCAGAGAGTATTCGATAAATGCATTTGCACAGAACTACGGAAACCTTTACAAAGAACTTTGTAATGCCTGAGATAAGCATTCTGCTACCGGTATATAATGGTGAAGAAACCATAGCTGATACGGTAAAGAGTTTGCTGCAACAAACATATAGTGATTTTGAGTTGCTGGTATGTATAGATGGCACGAATGACAGATCGGAAGAAATAGTAAGATCATTTGATGACAGCAGGATAAAAATTTTAAAAAACGAAAAAAATGCGGGTCTCGGCAGAACGCTTAATCGACTTGTATATAATGCCGATGCCGAAACAAAATATATAGCAATGGCTGAGCAGGATGACTTTTATTATCCTGATCGATTGCAGCAGCAGTATGAATACATGGAAGAAAATGCTGATTGCGGCCTGGTGAGCGGCATAGCAGAGCACTATGACGGAGAAAAAGTATTATTCTCTTTCCCGGGCATATTAACGAGTGGTAAAAACTACCCGGACGACCTGAGAGAAAATTTCTTGTTGAACTACCGATATATGATAAAGGTAACCAACTCCTGCATGATGTTTCGCAAGAAAGTGCATGTGGATAATGGCCTTTATTTTTCCATGCACTACCCCAGCATAAGTGTAGATTGGAGTTATATACTCCGGTTTTCATTAGTAGGTAAAATTAAAGGATTAAATATTCCTTTGGTAAGACTGGACAGAAGGAGTAATAGAAAATCCTTAACTACGCAGAATACTAAGAAGTACCTTGCATCAAGAGAATTGATACGTTCATTTTATTACGAGCATAAAGATTTAATAACGCAAAAAGATTATAAAGCTGCACTTACCTCTGAGTATTTGTTAGAGTTATCAAGTATGCGTTTCTACAAAAGGGCAATATATTTCTGGATATATTTTCTAAAAAATCCATCTGATAAAAGATGGTATCAATATCTTAAAAAACAATTCTAGCTATGATAAAGAGTTTACTTGATCCGATAGCATTTAATATTTCAAGAAATAAATTAAAGACATACTTTACTAATACGGATGATATTGAATTCATTATCGATGCTACAAAAAACTATGTTGGGCATAGCTATTACGACCGTATTTCAATGTCTCAGAAAAGAGCAGAGATAACCGGCCTTGCAAATGCCGTGAGGGACTTGAAGCCGGAGGTAATAGTGGAAATAGGCACACGTAAAGGTGGCACCTTATTTACATGGTGCAGATATACCAAGGCATCAAAAATAATTTCTATCGACTTGCCGGGCGGTATTCATGGTGGCGGGTACCCGCATCAGAAGCAAAAACTATACAAATCATTTGTAATGGACCAGCAGGGACGTGAAGTAGCATTGTTGCAAGAAGATTCGCATAAAGAAGAAACCTTGCAAAAGCTAAAAAAAGAACTGAATGGAAAGAAAATCGATTTCCTGTTTATAGATGGCGACCATACGTTTAAAGGTGTAAAACAAGACTTTGACATGTATAGCCCATTGGTAAGAGAAGGCGGCTTGGTAGCATTCCATGATATTATACCTAATAAAACACAGAATCCCGACGCTGCAACTATTGAAGTACCGGAATTCTGGCAGAGCATAAAAAATAATTACCGGCATAAAGAATTTATTGAGTCGCCGGAACAAAAGAGTATGGGTATCGGGCTATTATATTTTTAGTTACTCTAGCTAACGGTTATGTATAATAACACGACACATATTGATAGTAAGTTGATGATCCCCACAGGCGTGCGGCAGCAAGACATAGTTGGTGAACTGGACAGAGCTGCAATATGTGTATGGGCAGCATTTGGATTTATGCTGGATTGCGATACATTTTTTAAAGATATAAAATGGAATAAACCGCAAACGACAGAATGGTATTATAAGCCGGAAGCTATATCTTTTGATGAAAGTGTTGACAAATTTGCAGCAGTATTTGAAGACGTTATTGCATCGCAAATAGCAGGTAAGGATGTTATGCTTGCATTATCCGGAGGGCTGGATAGCCGTACGCTTGCAGCGGCGGCACATAGGCTGGGCGTTAAAGCCTTTACTTACAGCTATAAATTTCACAACAGCTTTGACGAAACTAAATATGGTAAAGCGCTTGCTAAAATAGCCGGGTGGGATTTCGAAGAGTACATAATTCCTAAAGGCTACCTATGGAATAAAATAGATGAATTAGCAGAGATCAATCAATGTTATTCAGAATTCACACATGCACGTCAAATGGCTGTGATAGATAAAATTGCTCCAAATGGCAATTTATTCCTCCTCGGTCATTTAGGGGATCTGGTGTATGATGGCATGGGTCTGGATAATAATATACCTGAACATAAACTACTGGAAATAATAATAAAGAAAATGTTGAAGAAGGGAGGTTTTGAGCTTGGCCAGGACCTTTGGAATGCATGGGGATTGAGCGGAGACTTTAAAACCTATCTTGAGCAACGTGTAGGAGAACTATTGTCGGCTATTAAAATAGATAATGTAAATGCAAGGGCTAAGGCATTTAAGTCAATGTATTGGGTAACAAGATGGACGAATGTAAACCTCCAGGTATTTTCACACTATCATCCGATAGCATTACCCTACTATGATGAACGCATTTGTAAACTGGTATGTGAAACGCCGGAAGAGTATTTGCGTGACAGGAAAATTCAAATTGAATATTTAAAGCGCTATGCTCCGGATATGTCAAGGGTGACATGGCAGAGCAAAGAACCCTACCATTTGTTTAACCATGATAAACATTTAACCTGGCAACATCTTCCCTGGCGCATAGCTGACAAGTCCAGGCGCGTATTAGCAGAGAAAGTATTTAATAAAAAGACAGTTATCAGAAATTGGGAAATACAATTTGAAGGGAAAGAAAACGACCAGAAGCTGAGAGGATATTTATTTAATAACGCTGAGTTGAGTGCTGAACTTCCTGAAAGCCTGATACGTAAATACTATAATAACTTTAAAGAAAAGGACGCTGTTTTTTACAGCCATCCTGTAAGTATGCTTTTAACATTTTCAGTTTTTTTAAGCAGACAGAAAAAATTAAAAGAGATTAGTCAATAGCTTAATGCGAAAGATAGCTGTTTATTCAGGCGATATACCTTCTACTACGTTCATTGAGCGGCTCATACTAGGCCTGGCTGAAGGTGGTAATAAAATATATCTCTTTGGTAAGCGGAAAAAAAAGGTAAGCTACCCTGCAAACATAAAGGCAATGGCATACAGCAGTAACGTCTCCAAACTATACATGCTTGCAAAGTACTATCTGCTACTGCTTTTTAGCCGCCCAAAAGACCTGAAGCGATTGAAAGCCATTTGTAGGCAGAAATATAATGACAGATATTTCCACGCTTTAAGTATATATGTACCTGTACTGTATTACAAGCCTGAGATATTTCATATACAATGGGCAAAGGCAGTGGCTGACTGGACATGGTTAAAAGAGTTTAATATAAAAGTAGTAGTGAGTTTAAGAGGTGCACATATAAACTATTCACCCATTACCATACCTGGCCTGGCAGATACTTATAGAAAGTATTTTCCATTGGCAGATGGTTTTCATGCTGTGTCAAATGCTATAGGGTATGAGGCAGAAAAATATGGCGCACACAATATAAAAACAGTTTATTCCGGGTTAAACCTGGAAAAGTTTCCATTCAGGACCAAAGGCGAAACAGCAAAAGATAAAATAAATATTATTAGCATAGGGCGCTGGCACTGGAAGAAAGGATATGACTATGCTATTGATGCTATGCGCTTATTATTAGACCAGAACCTTGATTTTCATTATACAATTATTGGCGGGCCTGCTACTGAAGAAGCAATATTTAGTAGAGATGATATGGGGTTGAATGATAGGCTTACGTTTATTGGCAGTGTACCGCATAATGAGCTGAAAGAGTATATGTATGATGCAGATATTTTTTTGTTGCCAAGCGTAGAAGAGGGGATAGCAAATGTAGTGCTTGAAGCAATGGCATACGGCACTATAGTTATAACAACAGATTGTGGTGGTATGATGGAAGCGGTACAGGATAAAAAGAATGGTTTTATAATACCCATGCGCAGTAGCCAAGCGATAGCAGATAAAATAACAGAAGTAGCTACATTTGATAAAGAACAATTAGGCATTATAGCAGCAGCAGCAAGGAAAACGATTGAAGACAGATTTGTTTCAGCACGAATGGTAGGTGATATGACTAAGCTATATGAATCAGTAGTAGAAAGGTAATGAGCAAACGTATAGGGATTGTATTGAATAATGTACCTGCTTATTCTGAAACATTTTTTCATAATAAAATAAGTGGGCTGCTGGCCAGGGGGTTTGATGTTACACTATTTGCTGAAAAAAATGGGCATGTCGTACCCTTAGGTTGGAAGGTAGTAAGTCCCCGCTCACTGCCAGGTAGTATGTGGCTAAGAAGTATATACCTTGGTGTTGCAATAATAAAATTAATCACAACAAATAGTAAAGCAGCACTTCGATTTTATAAATTGGAGCGAGCTGCAGGGCGTAATAACAGAATTGCTATTGAGAACCTGTATATAAATGCACATATACTTTCATGCAGATTAGACTGGTTGCACTACGGTTTTGCAACAGTGGCATTGCGAAGGGAGCACGTGGCAAAAGCAATAGGTGCTAAAATGGCCATTAGCTTTAGAGGCTATGATGTAGGTATATATGCATTAAAGCATCCGGGCTGCTATAAACAAGTATGGGATAGTGTAGATAAGGTGCATACTATATCAGATGATTTACTGGTGAAAGCATACAAATTTGGCTTGCCGACAGATATACCTGCTGTGAAGATTACGCCTGCAATAAATGCGAATGATTTTATAGTAAATCATACGGAGCAAACTGATGACACAATTAATATATTGACTATAGCTCGCCTAAACTGGAAAAAAGGAATACAATATGCTTTGCAAGCAATAAAGGAATTAAAAGACAAAGGACTGAATATACGGTATACTATAATAGGTGATGGAGAAGATAAGGAGAAACTAATGTTTGCTGTCTATCAGTTAGGATTAATCAACAATGTAGTTTTTGAAGGTAAAGTGAAAAGTGACCAGGTGCCTGAATATTTTAAAAGACATCAAATATATCTGCAACCAAGTGTACAGGAAGGTTTTTGCAATGCTGTACTTGAAGCACAGGCAGGTAGTATGCTTTGCATAGTAACTGATGCTGAAGGGCTGCAGGAAAATGTATTGCATAATAAAACAGGATGGGTGGTGAGAAGGCGTGACGTAAAGGCAATGGTTGAGACCATTGCAGCTGTTGCAGGAATGGCTAAAGCAGTTAAAGAAGAGATAATAAAAAATGCATGCTTACGCGTGCAGCAGGAGTTTACTTTAGAAAAGCAAATAACTGCATTTGAAGCGTTCTATAATGATTAAGATATTTTACCCCGCACAATTTTTTGATGCCAATGTAAGGGGTAGCTGGATGGAATTGCTAAGAAGTAAAGACCGATCTACGCGTGGAAGTAAAACAGCAGATGACCTGGCATTGCAAAACGGAATTAGCTGGATAGATAAACCTGAGGATGCTGATATGCTGCTTGTGCCTATGGACTGGGCATATTATTACAAACAGAAATCGCACGGTAAAGTATTGCAATGGGCCAATGATTGGAAAAATAAAATACCTGTTATATCTCAATCGAACGGTGATCATGGTATTACAGTTGCTGATGGTATATGGCAGTTCCGTTCAAATATTTATGCATCTAAGAATAACCACTATCAATTAGCTACACCTCCATTTTTCCCTGATCCTGTAGTTACTAATTTCAAACAAAATGAAATTACGGTAAGGCCTTATGAGGAGGTGCCAGTTATTGGCTTTTGCGGACAAAGCATCAGTACACCTTACAAGCGTATAAAAGATATATTGCGTGTTTCATTTTTAAACGTGCTGCACCTGATAGGTGCTAACTATTGGGACACGCATAAAATAATGAGTACTTCTCACCTGCGCGAAAAAGTATTGCGCACGATAGAAAAATCTTCACTGCAAACTAATTTTATAAGGCGGACAAAATATCGTGCAGGCGCCAGTACGCCCGAGCAGCGCGAAAAAACAACACTTGAATATTTTAAAAATCAGCAGGATAGTGACTATATAGTATGTGTGCGCGGTGGTGGTAACTTTTCAGTGCGTTTTTATGAAACACTGGCCATGGGCAGAATTCCCGTTTTCATCAATACAGACTGCAAATTACCTCTTGAAAACAATATTGAGTGGGAGAAGCATGCAGTATGGGTGGAAGAGGAAGAAATACAAGATATAGCTGAAAAAATTATGGCTTTTCATGAAAAGCTTGGTGAAGATGGGTTTAGAGCATTGCAGCAGCATAACAGGAAGCTGTGGGAGGCCAACATGACCCTTAGTAGTTTTTACTTGCAGGCGTTAAATGAAATAGTAAAACAATCGTGATTTTTTCATTTCTGAAATATGTAAGCCCGGTATGGTATTTTAATTTGCCACCTGCAAAAGATCATTTGTATTTTCCTTCGGAAGAACAATTAAAGATAGCTGGAGTAAATATAGATACTGACAAGGGCTATATATCAAGTCTGGCGCAACAAAGAGATATTGCATGGCGTGCTTTCAAGCAAGGTTGGGTAATGACAAATGATAGTGAAAAAGGAATAGATGTATGGAAGAAGGAAAGGATACCTGTCACAGATGAATACCGGTTTATCCGGAAATATTATAGCCCGGTTTGGTGCTCTTATATCCTTGCGTTAAGATTAATCAGTTTGAAAAATCCTGTAGCAGAGATAAATGGTTTTTTGAAAAGCAGAAATGTGAAGCGTGAAAATATTTACGCTAATCCATTACCTGCAAAATCAAACGGCACATTCGCCGATATAGAAAAAGAAGTACACAAAGTTTCAATTATTATTCCTACACTTAACAGATATCAGTATCTGAAAGATGTACTGGATGATATAGCGAAGCAGACGTACCGGAATTTTGAAGTAATAGTTGTAGACCAGTCCGAACCTTTCAGGGAAGATTTCTATAACCAATGGTCTTACGATATAAGGGCAATACCACAAAAAGAAAAGGCGCTATGGCTTGCCAGAAATACTGCTATAAAAATATCTACAGGTGATCTGATATTATTGTTTGATGATGACTCGCGTGTGGAGAGTGACTGGATAATACAACATATACGCTGCTTATACAATTATGGTGCAGATATATCATCAGGAGTGTCCATTTCTAAAGTAGGAGATAAAGTACCTGAAAACTATAAATATTTTCGTTGGTCTGACCAGGTAGATACAGGCAATGTAATGGTGAAGAAACAGGTGTTTAAAGAGTTAGGTTTATTTGACCGTCAGTTTGAAAAGCAGCGTATGGGCGATGGGGAATTTGGATTGAGAGCTTACCTGGCAGGCTATAAAAATATTAGTAACCCCCTTGCACAACGTTTGCATTTAAAGGTTGGCGAAGGCGGACTTCGTCAGATGGGTAGTTGGGATGCCTTCAGAACAAAAAAACTTACTGACCCAAGGCCTATACCAAGTGTGCTTTATTTATTTAGAAAATATTATGGTAACAGGCTGGCTAAGCTTGCAATGTTAATAGAATTGCCGGGTTCAATAGTTCCTTATAAATATAAGGGCAATAAAAAGAAACTTATATTGGGTAGCCTTGTGGCAGTATTCATCTCACCGGTAATACTAATGCAAGTGGTACGTTCCTGGCGCAGATCAGGTAAAATGCTGCAGGCTGGTCCTAAAATTGAGCGTTTATGAAAGTGCTGCACGTAATTGATACATTGAATATAGGTGGCGCAGAAAGAGTGTTTCTTGATATTACTTCCTTGCTGGCAGATACAAGTGTGCAGGTAGGAGCTTTACTATACTTTAATCAAGGTCCCTGGATAGAACAACTTGACAAAAGAGTAGAATTAAATATCCTTAACAGGAAAAATAAGTACTCGCTGAAGGAATTGTATAAAACACATAAAATATGTACTAAATACGATATTGTACATGCACATATGTCATACTGTTACACTTATATCACTTTGTCGAGACTAGTGTTTGGCGGTAAGTATAAAGTAATATTTCATGATCATAATGGCGATCACGATGCATTTGGGTCTGAAGTTGGCCTTGGGTTGAAATATATGTTTCGACCTCACTACTACATAGGTGTAAGCAAAAAGTTGGAGCAATGGGCTGTAAATGATTTAAAGGTACCTGCAAAGCACGCTTATACACTTATTAATATCATCAAGCCAAACGCTAAAATTAATTACCAACCTACACCCGGCTTGCACAAAGCCTTTATGGTGTCCAATTTCAGGTCAACAAAGAATATAGAATTTGCTATTGAATTATTTGCAAAACTTGGGTGGCCGCTTACAGTATTTGGTAATTGCATAGAACCAGACTACTATAATAGTATGACAGCACTGGCCAATGCTCATAAAAACATTCAGGTAAAGGAAGGCGTATCTGATTTTACTAATATTTACAATGATTTTGGTATAGCCATCCATTGTGCAAAATCAGAGTCAGGTCCATTAGTGTTGCTTGAATACCTGGCTTATGGAATACCTTTTGTTGCTTATCAAACCGGTGAGATAGCAGATATATTGCAGCGGGAGGTACCGGAATGTTTTTTAAAAACATTCGATATGGACAAGTGGGTAGAGAGAATCGAAATAATTCAACATGACAAAGAATTGCCTGCAAAACTTAAAAAGATTTTTGCCAGGCTTTTCAGCAGTAAAGCGTACTTAGAAGAATGTCTGAAAATATATCAAGAGATAAGCTATTAGTAGTATCTGACAGTGCTGTATATAGAGAAAGCGATGGAACATATTCAGCTTTTGAGCCTGTGGTACGTGAGCTGGAAGCATTATGCGATATCTTTGATGAGATAGTATGGCTGGGCAGTATTACAAAAACAAGAAAGTTGGCTATGGCAGTGCCAACGAATAAAAAGATTAAAATAGTACCACTGCCGGCTACTACGCGCTCTACATCTTTTTTTAATAAACTATATATTCTGTTGAATTATCCTGTATTTGTATTCAGGATATTGAAGCACATTAGCAAAGCAAAATACATACACTCAAGAGCGCCGTCACACCCGGCAATGATTACCATTGCGTTTTCTTTGTTTGACCGTAAAAGAAGATATTGGCATAAATATGCCGGTAACTGGGCGGAAGTGGATCCACCACTTGGGTATAAATGGCAGAGGACCTTGTTGAAAAAAGCTCATTACAATAATATTAAGGTAACGGTGAATGGCTCATGGGGCGATAAAAGCCATGTATATGCATTTGAAAACCCTTGCTTATACGAAAGCGAGCGTGTGGCGGCAGCGCAAAACGCAGCACAAAAAGATTATTCGGGTGAGCTGGCAATGATTTATGTTGGCACAATAGAATATCCGCATAAAGGTATTTTGCAAATACTGGATGCGATTGAGAATGGTCAAATACCTGAGCAAATAAAGACTTTTTATATAGTGGGCAACGGCATACTGAAAAGTGTGATAGAAGAAAGGATTGTCAAAATAAAAACGTTGAAAATAGAGTTGCTTGGACACATGAATCGGGCTCAACTTGATAAATACTACAGAAAAAGCCATATTATTATCTTACCTACAGTTGCATCTGAGGGCTTTCCGAAAGTTATTGCAGAAGGTGCCGCTTATGGTTGTATACCTGCGGTCACAGGTATATCGGCACTCTCACAATATATAAAAGATGAAGAAAACGGTGTTATAATAAAAAGTCAGTTGCCTGAAGATATAAGCAGTGCATTGTACAGACTGGTAAATAATGCAAGAATAAAAGAGATAAGTAATAATGCTGTGGAGATGGGTAAAAAATTTACGTACGAATACTACACAAGACGGATAGATAAAGAAATTTTTTCGAGATCGATAGTATTGTGAAATAACTTTGAAGTATGCTAAAAAAGATAGCTGAAGGGAATGTGTATTTTTGGCTTGCGGTCCATATAGGCCTGGGTGTAATGGCCAGCGTCTTTGCTATGGGCATAACCTTCTGGATATATATACTGTTCCTGAGCACAATTGCTCAGTTGTTGACGACGCGCAATTTTAATAACAGCATCCATTATTTTCTGTGTTACTTCCTGGGTATTGAAGTATTTACCCGTATGCTCAAGCTGACGCCATATATACCAATGGAAGCTGGTAAGTACTTAGCATTGTTTTTTTTACCACTTGGACTCATATTTAAAGTAAATAATACAGGCAAGTTTAAACCCAATATGATAGGGCTTATAATAGTATTATTATCTCTCCCATCTATCATCATGATAAAAGAAAGCTTCTGGGAGAGTCTGATATTTGACTGGGCCGGTATTGCCACACTTGGTCTATATGTAATGTATTTCAGCAATTTTATTTTCGATAAAGTGGAATTGAACAAAATGCTGAGGTTGGTAACATACCCTTTGCTAAGTGTGGGGGTCTATTTATTTATTAGTACGCCTTCACTTACTCAACTGGAATTTACGATAAGCGCCAATTTCGATGCATCTGGTGGTTTTGGACCCAACCAGGTTGCCGCTATGTTTGGGATGGGTATATTTTTAATGACTACATCTTTATTACTTAATTACAGACCGTTTAAAGAACGCTGGATAGAAGTGGCGTTATTGTTATTATTTGTCTACAGAGGGGTATTAACCACTACCCGTGGGGGTATATTTTCTGGTATATTAGCGATAGTGCCTATTTTCCTTTTTGGTCGCGTAAGTAAAGCATCACCTTTGCGAAAAGTTACTATGCTTGTCATTTGTGCCATTGGCGCATTCTTAATCTTCAGGTACATTAATGTGGCATCGGGAGACGCATTGGCAGAACGATATGAAGGCGAAACCTGGGAAACCACCGGCGGCTATAAAGAGAAAAACCTTGAATCAATTTCTACAGGCCGTACGGATCTTATTTTGCAAGAAATGAATATATTTTTAGATCATCCCATTTTTGGTGTAGGGCC
>Ga0207647_10000396_pt1 | contig 35814 bp, 29 predicted proteins | sample KBSCornC2_FD_184295 | JGI IMG/M metagenome (GOLD analysis project Ga0207647, IMG submission 184295) | Corn rhizosphere microbial communities from Kellogg Biological Station, Michigan, USA - C2 (SPAdes) (version 2) | ecosystem: Host-associated > Plants > Roots > Rhizosphere ... | reverse complement strand
CGAACCTCGCCTGCATTTTCGGCTGCCTTCTTTTCGCCACGCTCCCCGTCGGGTACTTCGTTACCAACCGCATCTTCCACGGCCAGCCAAAGCCAACCGTCACCCGACAGATGCTGGCGTGCCTTGCGCTGCTGGTCGTGGCATTGCTTCTGAGCCCCACGTTCAGTGTCGCTCACCGCTTCTTGGATGCGGAGCACGATGTTACCGTCACGTGGACCAAGCGCTCTCTGTTTGACACGATCCGGCAGCCGTTCTACAGCCAAGACGAACTGGTCTGGGGGCAAACTAACTATGACTTGGGCTACGTGCCATCGACGGTTTTTTGCCCAAAATACAGCACCAGGCGCTATCCGCTTTTCACTGTCGAGCGCGACGAAGACTTTCTGAGCGTGCTGACGCGCTGGGACGGCTCCAGCATGGAAGAGCCACCACCGCCAGATGCTCTCCAACGCGTTCTTTCACGTTGCGTGACGGGCGGTCAGGCCATGCTTAATTCGGGGCTGACCAAGGAATCGGCGCTGATGCAGGGCAACGTCGATCTTTTCTTCGCTCGTGCCGAGCAGGAGCACAGCGGCGCGGAGGGCGAAGTGGTACTGGAAGACGCACAGATTCCCCCATACATCATGAAGAAGGTCGAGACGTTCTTGGCAAAGGATCCGGACAGAGGTTTCTGGTACGTCAATTTCAGCCTGCCAGGAGCAGAGCCAGTGGCGCGTGGTGTTAAACCGACGGCACCGGGGCAGCCAGATGTCGTGCGGCGACTAAAAACGATTGCCATCGCAGCCGCGTTAGGACGTAACGAGGAACTGGCACGGCTGAAAGCGAAATAATGCGGCAATTCCAGTAGATCCGAGTTGCGACCAAATTGTCGCCAGAAACCTGTCCAACAAACCGTTCTCGGTGGGCGCTTGGGCGCTGCCGTTACCACTTCGGCCAGCCTGTCCGCATAGCGCTTTCCAAATACTTGGCGGACGCTATGCTGACTAACTGCCATCAAGCCTTCAAGACGGCCACGGTCGAATGCTCACTCACCACGCGCACCTGGGACACCGTAAAAAAATGCGCCGCGGCATGACGAGCACGACGCAGCCGATCGAATGGCCTACATCGCGCCCTCAGCCCGTGCTGCCCGTTTCACCGCCTACGGCTTGCGCCCACGCCGACGATAGCCATGCGTGGCGCGCAGCAGGCTGCGCGTATAGTCGCTCGCCACCCGCCCGGCACGAACATCCTCAACACCCAACTGCTCAACGATCTCGCCGTTATGCATCACGGCCACGCGCTGACAAAGAAAACCAACGACGGCGAGGTTATGACTGACGAGGATCATCGTCAGCTCGCGTTGCCGATGCAGCCGGTGCAGCAAGTTGAGAATTTCCGCCTGAACCGATACATCGAGTGCTGACGTAGGCTCATCGAGCAAGAGCACGCGAGGCTCGAGAATCAGCGCACGCGCGATGGCGACGCGCTGACGCTGCCCACCCGAAAGCTGATGCGGGTAGCGAAAGCGAAAGGCGGGCCCGAGGCCGACTTCGGCCAGCGCCCGCGCGATCCGCTGATCGGCGTCCGATATCCGATGGATGGCGAGCGGCTCGCGCAGCGTTTCATCGACGGTAAAACGCGGATGTAGCGAAGCGTACGGGTCCTGAAACACCATCTGCACGTCGCGCCGAAACGCGCGGTCGACCTTGCCCGCGGCGACAACCCGCGTATCGATCGACATGCTCCCGCTCGCAAGCGGCACGAGACCGGTCAGCGCACGCAGCAGCGTCGATTTTCCCGAGCCCGATTCACCGACGAGCCCGAATGCTTCACCGCGTGGGACCGAGAAGCTTGCCCCGCGCACGGCGTCGACGTGGCCAGTGCGTGTGGGAAAACGAATGGATACGTCGCGGAGCTCGATCATCGGCCGCTCTCCGTGAGCCAGGCCGGGTCGCGTTGCAGCACCGGCAATTCTCCGACGGGATGCGCGAGCGTCGGGCTGGCCGCAAGCAAGCCGCGCGTATACGGATGCGTGGCATGAACGAGTTGCGACGCGGCACAAGTCTCGACCACGCGCCCGGCGTACATGACGGCAACACGGTCGCAAAACGACATGACGAGCGGCAGATCGTGGCTGATGAAAAGGAGCCCGGTATCATGCCGCGCGATCGTTTCGTCGAGCACGGCGAGTACCTGCATGGAAACGGCCACATCGAGCGCCGACGTGGGTTCGTCCGCAATCAAGAGCCGCGGGCCCGTCGAAATCATCATGGCGATCATGACGCGCTGCCCCATGCCGCCCGAAAGCTCATGCGGATAAGAGGCCGCGACGCGTGCGGGATCGCGAATATCGACGGCGTGCAGCGCATCGAGAATGCGCGCGCGCAAAGCGCGTCGTCCGAGCCCGCGTTCGCGCAGCCGGAACGTCTCGGCCATCTGACTCGCTACCGTCATCGTCGGATTCAGCGAATATTTCGGGTCCTGCAGCACCATGCCCATGGCAGCGCCCGCGAGCCGGCGCCGCTCGCGTGCGGACATCGCCAGCAGATCGTGCCCCTCGAAAAGCATGCTGCGCGCAGTGCACTGGGCGCTCGCGGGCAGCAGCCCGAGCAGCGCGCGTCCCGTCAGCGACTTGCCCGAACCCGATTCGCCGACGATGCCGAGCCGCTCGCCCGCGGCAAGCGTCAGCGAGACATCGCGCACGGCATCGACGAGGCTGCCGTCATGGCCACGAAACGCAATCCGCAATCCGTCGATTTCGCAAAGCGGAGCCCGCGAAGCGTTCGCGATATCGGCCATCTCAGTCTCCATGGCGAGGATCGAAGACATCGCGCAGCCCGTCGCCGAGTAGATTGAATGCGAGGCTCACCAGGAGAATGGCCCCGCCCGGCAGCGTAGCGACCCACCATGCGTCGAGCAGCACGTTGCGTCCCGAAGCGACCATGAATCCCCACTCGGGGCTAGGCGGTTGCGCGCCAAGGCCCAGGAAGCCGAGCCCGGCGACAGCGAGCACGACGCCAGCCATATCGAGCGTCGCGCGTACGATGACGGACGACATGCAAAGCGGTACGACGTAGCGCAGCACGATGCGCGGCTCGGAAGCACCTTGCAATCGCGCGGCATAGATGAAATCGGCGTGGGCAATGCGCAGCGTTTCGGCGCGCGCGAGGCGCGCATAAGCGGGCCACGCCGTGATCGAAATGGCAACGACGGCATTGACGACACCGGGCCCGAGCGCGGCCGCGAAGGCGAGCGCCAGCACGATCTTGGGAAACGCGAGCGCCATATCGGTGATTCGCATGAGGACGCGATCGACGAAACCGCCGCAAAAACCCGCAGTGGTGCCGATCAAGAGGCCGATGGGCACGACGATCGATACGACGAGTACGGCGATGCCGAGTGTCAGACGCGAGCCTGCGATCAGCCGCGAAAGAATGTCGCGTCCGAGTTGATCGGTGCCGAGCCAATGCGAGGCGCTGCCGGGCGGCAGCAGGCGATCGGAGAGGACTTGCCGCAACGGATCGTGCGGCACGATGAAGGGGCTAGCCGCCGCCACAATGCCGAGCGCGACGAGAATCGCGAGCCCGATCATGTTCAGCGGATTCGCCGCAAAGCGCCGCCAGCGCCGATACGCGAGCCCGAGCGAGGCTTGCGCGCGCGATTGCGGCGTATCGACGAGCAACCATTCGCGCACCGACCGCGCGGCGGCGGGTAGAGTCGGTCGATCGGGAGAAGAAGCCATATCGAATAGAAGGCGAAAAAGGCAAAAACAGCGGTGTCGCGTCAACGGGCACGCGGATCGAACACGCGATAGAGCGCATCGGTCAGCAGATTGACGAAGATGAACATGACCCCGATGACGAGCGTGCAGCCGAGGACGGCGTTCATGTCCGCATTGAGCAGCGCACCGGTCAGATACGAGCCGATACCGGGCCACGCGAAGACGATCTCGGTCAGCACGGACCCTTCGAGCAGATTGCTGTAGGTGAGCGCGATGACGGTCAAAAGCGGCACGGCGATGTTGCCGAAAGCGTGGCGCCAGATCACGCGGCTTTCCGGCAGGCCTTTCGCGCGCGCCGTGACGATGTATTCCTGATTCAGTTGATCGAGCATAAATGAGCGCGTCATGCGGCTCAGATAGGCGACCGAGTAGTAGCCGAGAATGGCGGCCGGCAAGGCGATATGCGAGATTGCATTGCGCAGGACGTCCCATTCGCCCGCCAGCGCGGCATCGAGCAGCAACGAGCCGGTACGCGGGTCGACCATGCCGTCGTACAGCGGGTCGAGCCGGCCCGGTCCACTCACCCAGTGCAGCCGCGCATAAAAGAGCAGCAGCCCCATGAGACCGAGCCAGAAGATCGGCACCGAACTGCCGATGAGCCCGATGAAGCGCGCGAGATGATCGATCGGCCGGTTGTGCCGGACTGCGGCAACGACCCCGAGCGGCACGCCGAGTGCGATGCCGATCAACGTCGCGAGCGTGGCCAGCTCCAGCGTTGCGGGGAATACGCGTTTGATGTCTTCGAGTACCGGGTTGGCGGTCAACAGCGATATGCCCAGGTTGCCGTGAAGCACGTCGCGCGCGTAGAGGAACAATTGCGTGGCGAGCGGTTTGTCCAGGCCCAGCGCGATACGCTCGGCTGCGTAGGCGTCGGCCGATGCACGGTCGCCAAGCACGGCGAGCACCGGATCGATCGGCACCTTGCGGCCGATCACGAAGGTCAGCACGATGAGGCCCGCACAGGTGACGGCGAGCGTGATCGCCCAGCGCGCGATGCGCAATGCCCAGCGCACGGCTGGCCTTCGCGCAGTCAGTGTGCGCAGCGCTTCGAATCGGGCGTGCGACGAAAGCGGTGTCGACATGATGGGCTCGGTCGAACGTGGGGTTATTTCTTCAATGTCCGGTAAGACGTCAGATCGTTGATGGGGCCAACTTCCGGCCCGGTGACACCGGGGCGTGTCGCCACCTGAACGACTTTTTCGAACATGATGATAAACGGCGAATGGTCGAGCACCTGCCGTTGCAGGGCGGCATATCGCTTCGCGCGTTGCGCAGGCGCCGGTTCGACGAGCGCTGCCTCCGTTTCGGCGGTCAGCTGCGGAATGTTCCAACTGTTGCGCCACGCCAGCATTTTGTACTTCGATTGATCGGAGTTGTCCGGATTCCAGGCGAAGCCGCGCGCATTGCTGTTCGGATCCATGTAGTCGGACGACCATTCGCCGATGAAGATATCGTGCTGACGCGCGCGGTACTTGCCGATCGCCTGCTTGGCGTCGCCGGGGATCAGCTTCACTTTGATGCCGCCTTGCGCGAAGCTCGCTTGCAGCGCTTGCGCGATTTCCACGAACGGGTAGTCGTTCGGCATGTCCATCGTCACTTCGAAGCCATTCGGCAGGCCTGCTTTTGCGAGCAACATCTTCGCCTTGGGCACGTCCAGACGGTACGGGTTCGCATCGAGCACCCCGAGAAAACCGTCGGGCAGAAAGGTTTGATGCACTTTGTAAGTGGTACTGACGATATTGCGCTGAATGCCGTCGTAATCGATGAGCCATTTCATGGCCTGCTGCACTTCGGGCTTCGCGAGATTCGGATTCTTCGTGTTCAGGCTCAGATAGAGCAATGCCGAGGCGGGCCACGATGCGACGTGGATCTTGCCCGCTTTCGAAAGCGCCGCGAGGCTGTCGGGGCTCAGATTGCGCGCGGCGTCGGCGTCGCCGTTTTCGAGCAGCAGCCGTTGCGCCGAGGCTTCGGGCACGTGACGCAGCACGATGCGCTTCATGGGATACGGGGCGCGGTAATCGTCGAATCGCTGCAGCACGAGACTTTCGTTCGGCGTCCACTTGACGAGCTGGTAGGGCCCGGAGCCGGCGTCGTGGGTCCTGAGCCATGCGCTGCCGGCGTCGCCGTTCTGTTCGTGCGAAAGCAGCAGCTTCTTGTCGAGAATCGAGCCGGGGCCCGCGCTCAAGACGTTCAGGACGAAGCTCGGCGCATATTTGCGATCGGTTTGCAGTGTCACCGTCTGCTCGTCGATCTTTCGAACCTGCTGCGTGACGTTTTCTTTCGTGAGGCCAAGATCGGCCAATACGCCGGCCGGACCTTTGCCGAGCAGCACGGTGCGTTGCAGCGACCATGCGACGTCGTCGGCCGTGACAGGATTGCCTGAGTGGAATTTGACGCCAGGGCGCAGCTTGAACGTATATGTGGTGCCGTCGGCACCGACACTCCACGACTGCGCGAGCTTGCTTTCGAACTTGGAGGGGTCGTGCAGATCGATCTGCACGAGCCGCTCATAGACATTTGCCACGTATTCAGACGGCACGAGCTCGTAGATTTCGCTCGGGTCCAGTGTCGTGAACTCGCCGATTTGCGTGGCGATCACGAAGATGCCGGGCGGCGTGGCGGCATGAAGCGAGGTAAGGGGCGTCAGTGCGGCAATCGCCGCCGTGACGACGAATTTCGACAGCAAATGCTTCATGCGGACTCCATCGGAAAAGGGCGATGGGCTCCGCGGCGGTGATGGCAGTGACAGCCGCGCGCGGAGCGCAAGACCGTCATCGTACCGCGTGGCGAACTCGGTTCAATTTACGTGGCCCAAGGATCCACGATAGCAACACCGCAATTGACGAAGTCCTTTACGTTGCGGGTCGCCAGCGTCGCTCCTCTGGACTTGGTTACTGCAGCGATCATCGCATCGAACTGACTGATCGGCCTGCCGCTGTTTCTTCGCGAGGCAGCGATGTCGGCATACATGGCTGCAGCGTCGCTGTCGAAGCTTAGAAGCCTGTCCGCAAAGTCCTTATCGAAAATATCTTCGATGGCGATTGACAGCGCTTCTTTTCGCGAACCATCGGCCAACAAGCGGACGCCGTATAGGATTTCTGCCTCGGTGACAGTCGTAGTGAAAAGCGCGGCGCGCGGCTGGAGCGCCAGCCATGCCATTACGCGAGAATCAGGCGCGGGCCGCAGGATTTCCGAGAGGACGTTCGTGTCGAGAACAATCATGGACCCAGGTTCACACGGTCGGCGATTGCCTCGCGAGCGGGCAGATCGAGTTCAACACCGCCGAGCGGCTCGATTCGGCTACGAATAGATTCCGCGAGACTGCGCTGCTCGATTCGAGCGCTGGTCGAAAGTGCCGCCCGTAGAATGTCGCGGGCCTCGTCTTCCATAGAGTGGCCGTGCTGAGCAGCCTGCACGCGCAGCCGCGCCTTAAGCTGGTCGTCGATGTTACGAATCGTCATGCTCGCCATGCTGTGCTCCATTCATCAATGACAGCATTTTAATCAAAGCATGACGCCCCCCGCAATTAAAGGGATACGTGCGTCATCGATGGCAATCGACCCACGCGCGTGCCCATTCGATGCCCGCTGCGCGGGCTTCCTCTTCGGTAGCGAAAAAAGCGAGGATACCGGAGCCTTGAATCAGCTCGTTGTTCCGCGTGACGGTGCCGCTCGCGGCAAAGCGCTCGTCTTGCGCGATGACGTGGCCCCAGATTTCATAGCCTCTGTATCGTTCGGGTTCCATTGAAATAGGACGCTGCAGTATCGAGCCAGTTCGTGATGAATGATGCCGCGGGCCCGTGACGCAAGGACGCTCGGGGACGCGGTGACGAGGGATGCCGACGCATGCGCCATTCCAGCCGGCCAATAGTGGAGGGCCAGCGAGGAATCGTCCACCTCCCAGATTTACGGGGTGCGTTGCCGGTGCCCGCTCTTCATTTTCCTGCCGTCATCCCAAAAAGTACCTATTCGGAACACTCCGAATACGTGTAGCATACTGTACATCCATACAGGTTATTGCGCAATTGTCCGATGTTTGCCGCTCTTTCCCATCCCGAAGACGTTCACCCTTCGCTCTGGCGCGCGTCGCAGCTGGCGCGGGGTGGCCTGCGTACAGTGGATACGGGTTATGCGGCATTGTCGGCCGAGCTGCCGGGCGGCGGCTGGCCGCTCGGAGCACTCGTGGATCTGCTGATTCAGCAGCCGGGGGTAGGCGAAATGCGGCTGTTGCGGCCGGTGCTCGCGGCACAGGGCCGGCGTCCCATTGCGCTCGTGCAGCCCCCGCATAGGCCCAATGGGCCCGCCTTCGCCTATCTGGAAGTGCCCCTCGAACAATTGATTCAGGTGCGCGCGGCCAAAATGCCCGATGCCCTCTGGTCTGCCGAGCAGATGCTCCGGGCCGGCACGTGCGGGGTGGTGCTCTTTTGGGCGCAGCAGGTGCAAACGGCCTCGTTGCGGCGGCTACATCTTGCCGCCCAGTCGTCGGACACGCTTTTTGTCATGGTGAGGCCGCTCGCAGCCGCTCAGCAGGCCTCGCCGGCGTTGCTGCGGCTGGCGGTGCGCCCGGCGGACGACGGCATCAGCGTCGATATCGTGAAGCGACGAGGGCCGACACGCGCCGAAGCCTTGTCGATTCCCCTGCATCCCAGTCCTATTCTGTTCAGCCGTCATGCGCGTATTTCTCGCCGTCAAACTGTACCGACTCCAGCTGGAGGTATTCCGGCCGAAGTGGTGGCCTGAAGCGGCACAAGGCGCGGTCGTACTCGAAAAAGACAGCGTCATCGTGGCCGATGATGCCGCGCGCGCGGCGGGCGTGCAGCTGGGCATGCGCCGCGGGGGTGTGCTGACGCTGGCGCCGGGTGCCACTATTTACGAGCGCGACCTGACCAAGGAGGAGTCCGCGCAGCGCGAAGTCGCCATGGCGCTGATGCAGTTTTCGCCGGAGGTGAGCAGGGTGGATGGAACAACCCTGCTTGTCGATGTCAGTGCGAGCCTGCGTCTGTTCGGCGGGATGCTGCGATTGTGCCGGCAGGTGCGAATCGTCTTGCGCGATATGGGCCTGAGCGCGCGCGTCAGTGCGGCGCCTACGGGGCAGGGAGCCTGGCTGCTCGTTCAGAACGGTCAGCGCCGTTTTCTCGCGATGCGCTTGCTCGCGCGCGAACTCGACAGGCTGCCGTTCGGCACGGTGCCGGATCTCCAACCGTTCGCCGATTGGTTGACCGGTCTCGGCTGCAAGACGATTGCCGATATTCGCCGGTTGCCGCGCGCGGGTTTGCAAAGACGCTGCGGCGCCGAAGTGCTCGCATCGCTCGATCAGGCCTTCGGCGGGGCGCCCGAGCTTTTCGACTGGCTGGAGCCGCCGCCCGTCTTTGCGGCCCGCATCGAACTGCCCGACCGCATCGAGCATGCGGAAGGCATGCTGTTCGCCGCGCGCCGGCTCATCGTGCAATTGTGCGGCTGGCTCGTGGCCCGCCAGCTGTCGCTCGCGGCGGCAACGTTTTTTCTCGAACACGAGCGCGGCCGCGAAGCGATGGAGCCCACGGCGCTCGCGATCGCGCTCGGCGAGCCGACCTGGCGCGAAGATCATCTCGTCAAGCTGCTCAAAGAGCGTTTGGGACGTCTGACGCTGCCGGGCTCGGTCATCGCGCTTCGGCTCGAAGCGACGAACGTGGCGCCGGCGGTGCCGGCCTCGGAAACGCTCTTTCCCGAGCCCGGTGGCTCGGCACAGGATCATGCGCGGCTCATCGAGTTGCTCGTCGCGCGTTTGGGAGAGGAAAACGTGCTGCGCGCGGCGCCGGCGGCCGACTATCGTCCCGAGATCGCGAACCGTTGGGTGCCGGTGCATGCCAAGATCCAAGCGGCGAGTGCGCCCGCGGTCCTGCCGCGTCCCACCTGGTTGCTCGAGACGCCCGTGCGTTTGCTGATGCGTCAGCATCGTCCGTTCTACGGCTCGCCGCTCAAGATCGTTTCGACCGGTGAGCGGATCGAGGCCGGCTGGTTCGACGGCGAACTCGTGACGCGCGATTACTTCGTGGCTCAGGCGCAAGACCGAAGCTGCTACTGGATCTATCGCGAGCGCGTAAGCAGCCGCGATATCGAAAAAGAGCCGAGCTGGTTTCTTCACGGGCTTTTCGGTTGAGGCGCGACGATGACTGTTCCGACCGCGCTGCCGGCTTATGCCGAGCTTTTTTGCCTATCGAATTTCACGTTCCTGCAAGGCGCATCGCATGCCGAGGAGTTGGCCGAGCGCGCCGCGCAATTGGGTTACGCCGGCCTGGCGATCACCGATGAGTGCTCGCTGGCCGGCATCGTGCGCGCGCATGTGGCCGCCAGGCAAGCGCAACTGCCGCTCGTCGTCGGCTCGTATTTCAAGCTGGTCAATGCCGACGGCTCGCCGGCTTTCGGGCTGATTCTGCTCGCACAGAACCGGGACGGTTATGGCAATTTATGCGAGCTCATCACGCTGGGGAGAATGCGTGCGCCAAAGGGCGAATACCGGCTGACGCCGCAGGATCTCGCTCGGCCGGAAAAACCGTACACACATCTGCGCGGCATGCCCGGGTGCCTGGCGATCCTCGTACCTGATTTCCCCGCCAAGGAGGCGCTGCTTGGCGAGCGCCTGCAATGGCTCGACGCGACGTTTCCCGCCAGAGCCTGGTGTGGTCTCGTTTTGCATCAGCGCGCGATGGACGACATTCATCGCGGCACGATCGAATATGTCGCGCAGCAATGCGCGCTACCGGTCGTCGCGCTCGGGCATGTGGTCATGCATGTGCGCTCGCGCAAGCCTTTGCAGGACACCATGACGGCGATCCGGGTGGGCAAACCGGTGCACGAATGCGGTTACGAGCTTGCACCCAACGCCGAACAGCACCTGCGCCCGCGGCTGCGGCTCGCCAATCTCTATCCCGAGCATGCGCTGAAGGAAACGACGAACATCCTCGCGCGCTGTACGTTCTCGCTCGATTCGCTGCGCTACGAATATCCGGACGAACTCGTGCCGCCCGGAACGACGCCGACCGATTACTTGCGTCAGGAAACCTATATCGGCGCTCACCGGCGCTTTGCGAGCGGTATCCCATACGATATTCAAACCCAGATCGAATACGAACTCGATCTCATACGCGAGCTCGAATACGAGCCTTATTTTCTGACTGTCTATGACATCGTCCGCTTTGCCCGCAGCCGCGGCATTCTCTGCCAGGGACGCGGCTCGGCGGCCAATTCGGCGGTTTGCTACTGCCTTGGCATTACCGAAGTGGATCCAGCCCGCGGCAATATGCTGTTCGAGCGCTTCATCAGCAAAGAGCGCGGCGAGCCACCCGATATCGATGTCGATTTCGAACATCAGCGCCGGGAGGAGGTCGTTCAGTACATCTATTCGAAATACGGCCGGGACCGGGCAGCCATTGCCGCCGCAGTGTCGACATACCGCCCGCGCGGTGCGCTGCGCGAAACGGGCAAGGCGCTCGGTGTCGACCCGCAAATCGTCGATCGGGTGGCCAAATCGCACCAGTGGTTCGATGGCAGACGCGACTTGCTCAAGCGTTTTCAGGACTGCGGGCTCGATCCCGAAGCGCCGCTGATTCAGGCGTGGGCATCGCTCGCCACGCAACTGCTCGGCTTTCCTCGCCATTTGTCGCAGCATTCGGGGGGCTTCGTCATCAGTCGCGGCAAGCTGTCGCGGCTCGTACCGATCGAAAATGCGGCGATGCCGGAACGTTCCGTCATCGAATGGGACAAGGACGATCTCGAATCGTTAGGATTGCTGAAAGTCGACGTGCTTGCCCTGGGTATGCTCTCGGCCATTCGCCGCACGCTCGATTTCGTTTCGCAACTGCGAGGCGAACGTTTTGAAATGCAGGACATTCCGCCGGAGGATACTGCGACGTACGAAATGATTTCGCGCGCCGATACGGTCGGCGTGTTTCAGATCGAATCGCGCGCGCAGATGTCGATGCTGCCGCGTCTGAAGCCGCGGACGTTCTACGATCTCGTGATCGAGGTTGCGATCGTGCGGCCGGGGCCGATTCAAGGCGGCGCCGTTCATCCTTATTTGCGGCGTCGCCAGAAGCTCGAGCCCGTCACGTACCCCGGCAAGGCGCTGGAAATTGCGTTGTCGCGCACGCTCGGCGTGCCGATCTTCCAGGAGCAGGTCATGCAGGTCGCGATGCTTGCCGCGGGCTTTACGGCGGGCGAGGCCGATCAACTGCGGCGGGCGATGGCTTCATGGAAGCGCAAAGGCGGGCTCGAGCAATACTACGATCGCATCGTAGGCGGCATGACCGCGCGCGGCTACGAGAAATCGTTCGCCGACGGTATTTTCGAGCAGATCAAGGGATTCGCCGAGTATGGCTTCCCGGAAAGCCATGCGGCAAGCTTTGCACTCCTCGTCTATGCAAGCAGCTGGCTCAAGCGTCACGAGCCGGAAGCTTTTCTCGCGGCGATGCTCAATAGCCAGCCGATGGGATTTTATTCACCGTCGCAACTCGTGCAGGATGCGCGGCGCCACGGTGTCGAGGTATTGCCTGTCGATATTGCCATCAGTCAGTGGGATGCGACGCTCGAACAGGTGGCGCACAGGGAACGGCCCGCGGTTCGTCTTGGCCTGTCGCAGCTCAAGGGCATGCGCGATGGCGCGGCCGAACGCATCGCCCTCGCGCGAGCGGCGCGGCCGTTCGAGAGCGTACGCGACATGGCGTGCCGGGCCGAACTCGATCGCCACGACTTGCAAGTACTCGCCGCGGCCAATGCACTCGCATCGCTCGCCGGTAATCGCCGCGAAGCGTTGTGGCAATCGGCGGCCGCTGTGCCGGACAAGGACATGCTCGCGCGCGCGGTCCTGGAGGACGCAACGCCGGCGCTCGGTATGCCGTCGGAAGCGGAGGATATCGTGGGGGATTACCGGGCGATGGGCCTGACGCTCGGACGTCATCCCGTGGCGCTCTTGCGCTCGCAATTGGACAAGAAACGGCTGATGCCGGCTGCGGTATTGCAGCATTATCCGAACGGCCGGCTGGCCCGAGCTTGCGGGATCGTGACGGTGCGCCAGCGGCCCGATACGGCGAAGGGCGTGATCTTCGTCACGATCGAAGACGAGACCGGTAACGTCAATGTCATCGTCTGGCCGAAGATGCTCGAACGGCAGAGAAAAGAGGCGCTCGGCGCGACGCTCCTCGCAGTGTTCGGCGTTTGGCAATGCGAAGGAGAGGTACGGCATCTGGTTGCGCACCGTTTCGTCGACCTGTCGCATTTGCTCGGCGAGTTGTCGACTTCCAGTAGGAATTTTCATTGAGCGTTCAGCGACGAGCCCGAGGCGTCGCTCGCTCTCGCGGTACCGGGCCGGCTTCGCTTTGATCCCCGCTTCGCTTTGACGTCGTTCGCTTCGCGTATCGAAAGTATCGTAAGAATGCCTTTGCTATGTTCTTCGTAGTGCCGGCCCAAATCGCATAGTCGACGGGCTACCCATTGTCATCGGAGATGGCTGTGATCAATACCGCTGGATTACGAGGATTGGATACGCTGCAAAGCGAGCCGACGGGCACTGGCGGCGCTGCTTGGAACCCCGCACTGTATCAAGCCGGCATCGTCAAGGAAATCGAGCAACTGTTGGCGTTGCTTTCATCTGCGCTCGGAGACGGCGAGTCCTCGACGGATTCGCTCCTGGCGGCCTTGATATCCGGCGGCTCTTCAACCCCGGGTGGCACTTCGCGCGCAGGTAGCGCCCGCGTCGCTTCGTACTCGGGCGCAAGCGGGGGCGGCAAGCCGGTGGCCAGCTACTTCATGACCCATTTGCAGAAGGATTTCAATCTGACGCCTAACCAGGCGGCCGGTATCGTCGCCAACCTCTGGTACGAAAGCGGCGGCATGCATCCAAACATGAACGAAGGCGGGCATGCCGGGGCGCCCAGCTCGAACATGGGACAAGGCTACGGTGTGGCGCAGTGGACGGGTTCGCGCAAACGGGAGTTCCTCGATTTCGCGGCACGCAACCATATGAACCCGTCGAGCGTGGAGGCGAACTACGCGTTTTTGAAGCACGAGTTGCAGACCACGCATTCGGATGCCATCCGCGCCGTAAAGTCGACGAGCACGGCGAAAGAGGCGACGCTGAAGTTTTGCAACGTGTTCGAGCGCCCGGGTGTCCTTGCCCTCAATGCGCGATACGATGCGCTCGCACAGGTGATGCCATCCGGAAGCTCGGTGATGGTTTGACGGACTCGCGGTGCGCCGGCATTGCCGGCGCATCCGCCTCTTTGCGCGCTACCCGCGTTTCAAAGCAGCCTAGTAACGAGAGATCTGGTTGCCGTCGATGCGCACGCGGTCGCCCGGCCGCAAATCGCCCGGCGTTTGCATATCGAACGAACGCATGCTGCCGTCGCTCAACTGAATGTCGACGCGATAGCCCGACGGCTGCCCCATGTTCTGACCGATCTGATTGCCGGCGACGGCACCGCCGAGTGCCCCAATAACCGTGGCGGCATCGCGCCCATGTCCGCGGCCGAACTGATTGCCGATAACTCCGCCTACCACCGCGCCGACGAGCGTGCCCGCGACGCCGGAGGGACTCGTCGCGCCGCCGATCGGCCGAATGCCCGCGACGCTGCCGTACTGCGTGCCGTATTCGCCGGGCTGAGTGTAGGCGGGCTGTGGCGGCGGCGTATAAGCGGGTTGCGCGTAGCTCGGCTGGGCATATGCCGGCTGCGCGTACTGCGGTTGCGCGTACTGCGGCTGCGCACCGTATGCTCCGTACGGGTTCGGCGCGACACATGCGGTAAGGGACAAGCCGGCGGCCGCTATGAGCGCAGTCAGAAGAGTGGTCTTGATCAGCGTGGGGCGTTTCATGATTTGACTCGGTATCGATTGAGCGCTCGCAAAGCGCAAGTAAATCAGTTGCGGATCGGAGTATAGGGAAAGCCGAATCGGCTGTACGCGGGCCCCGGGTAACAGACTGTAAAGTCTGTTGCCGCATGGCCGATAGGCGCAAAGCGCTGCTGAAGCGGATCGTTCGCAAGAAGTGGGATCGCTGCGTTTCGGCGCTCGGTGCGCGGTATGCGCGCACCTGGCTCGCGTCTGCTTGCTACGCTTTTGGACGCTCGTTCAACGCACGCCGTAACCGCGGCTTTGCATGCAGTCGCCGTATGCCTGCCAGTAGCGCGTCATAGGGGGCTCGGGCGGGGGAAGAGGAGGAAGGTTGACGCTGCTTGCGCCCGATGCGGCATTGAGCGCGGCAGTTTGGCTCGCACCCGATGCGCCCACGCTCGTTGCCGACGATGCCGGTGTCGCCTGGGATGCCACAGTCGCGGGGGAGGCTGCCGACGCCGCGGCTGCGCCCCCGCTTGCCGCCTTCGCGCGGTCCGCGCCTGGCGGCAATGGCGGTACCGACGTGCCGCGCCCCGCGTCCGGCGTAAACTCGATCGCTTTGGTACGCAACGGGCGTTGCGGTTCGCGCGCGATATCGACGTTCGTCTGTTGCTTGGCTTGCCAATAGCAAAACGCGTTGTCGACACTTTGCGCGCCGGGCGACTGGCTGCGCAACGGATAGACGAGTGGCCGTTGCGCCCACACGAGTCCGCTCGTCGTCGCTATCAGAACTGCGCCGGCCCATGCTCGAATGCTCATCGCTCGCAATCGTCCCTCGGTTCTCGTATTTCTTCGGATACCCCTGTTCGCGCCTTGCGCGCGTAGGGAAGCAACGCCAAGCATAGGCTTCGGCCCGCGGCTGCGGACGAGAGACTATCGGCGCAATCCGCCAACGGATCGGCCGGGATGTCGTATCGGTGCGATGACGCTCATTGCCCATGATCAGCGCGGGCCAGTGTGTGGTGGATTCGCAACTAGCGGGGCGTTCGCTCGCTTGCGTCCTGAAATGAACGGGCTTCTAAACCACGAAAAAAATCCAACCAAAACAAGGGAATGCACTAATAGCTGCACCCTATCGTTTCTGTTTTCGCAATAACGTATTACAGAATCCGCGTTTACCCGGACACCCCGTCCCCGTAGACTCGCCCCTCGCTGAACAGCTCATTCATCTGACATAAGTCATCGCCGTCGAGAGCCGCGGTGACGAGAGCCGTTCTTCCGAAGTCTGGCCACGGGGCCAGTTTGACCAGAAAGGGATTTCCTCCAATGAAAAAGACCCTCATCGTTGCTGCGGTTTCGGCTTCGTTTGCCGTCGCGGCACACGCGCAAAGCAGCGTCACGCTCTACGGCGTTTTGGACGCAGGCATCAATTACACGAGCAATGTCGGCGGCCATTCGGACTGGCAGCAGACGAGCGGCGGGATCGATCAAAGCCGTTTCGGCCTGAAGGGCTCGGAAGACCTGGGTAACGGCCTGAAGGCGATCTTCACGCTCGAAAGCGGTTTCAACGTGAATAGCGGCCGCTTCGCCAACGGCAGCAGCATGTTCACGCGTCAGTCGTTCGTCGGTCTGTCGAGCAACTATGGCACCGTAACCCTCGGCCGCCAGTACGACGCCGAGCAAGACTACCTCGCGCCGCTGAGCGCAACGGGTAGCTGGGGCGGCACGTCGTTCGCGCACTTCGGCAACTTCGACAACCTGAATACGAACTACGGCGTCGCGGTCAACAACTCGATCAAGTTCACGAGCGCGAACTACGCGGGCTTCACGTTCGGTGCGACCTACGGCTTCTCCAACCAGACCAACTTCGCGAACAACCGCGAATACAGCGTTGGCGCGGCCTATCAGTTCCAGGGCCTGCGTGTCGCGGCTTCGTACGCGCAGCAGAACAACCCGCTTGCCGCGAACAACGGCGCGTCGGATACGTCGGCTTTCTCAGTCTTCGGTGTGCCGGGCAACTTCCGCCAGCGCACTTACGGCGCCGGCGCTTCGTATGCGTTCGGTCCCGCCCAAGTCGGTTTCGTCTGGACGCAGGCTCGCGTCGACAACTTCGCTGTGGCGCCGCTGTCGCTCAACCAGAACAACTACGAAATCAACGGCAAGTACAACCTGACGCCGGCGTTGGGTCTGGGTGTCGCTTACACGTACACGCAGCAAAAAGCATCGCTGCTGGGCGTGAGCGCACGTCAGCACTTCAACCAGATCGGCGCGCAAGCCGACTATGCGCTCTCCAAGCGCACGGACGTCTACGCGCAGGTCGTGTACCAGCACGCTTCGGGTGCCGGTGCTGTGGCATGGGTCTACAACGCCAATAACGGCGGCATCTCGAGCTCGAACAACCAGACGTCCGCAACGGTCGGTTTGCGTCACCGTTTCTAAAGCGGGTTTCAGCGTCTGATTGCTGTCTGAAAAGGCGCCGCATTGCGGCGCCTTTTCTCCGTGGGCTTCTCCCTACTGGAGAACGGGCCACTGCATTGTGGAGCCTGCGCCGCCTCTATACTCGATGCCATTGGAACCGGCATCGGGCCGACGAACCTCGCTTCGAGGGCCGCCGCCGTCATCGAGAGGATTCGAGCGTGAGCAGCACGTCATCGTCAGAGAACGCCACCATTCGTACCGATGTCCTCATCGTCGGCGCGGGGCCCGTGGGTCTTTTTGCGGCGTTCGAGGCCGGCGTGATCGGTTTGACCTGTCACCTCGTCGACGCGCTCGAGGTGCCGGGCGGTCAATGCATCGAGCTGTATCCCGACAAACCGATTTTCGATATTCCCGCGATACCTGTATGCACCGCGCGCGAACTAGTGGAGCGGCTGACCGAACAATGCCGTCCGTTCGATCCGCCTCAACACTTGGGGCATCGCGTGACGACGCTCGAATCGCATGGCGACGACAAGCGCTGGCGCGTGAGTACCGACAAGGGACTCGTGTTCGATACCGCGGCCGTGCTGCTGGCCGCCGGCAACGGTGCGTTCGTGCCTCAGCGTATGGCACTCGAATCGGCCGCAGCGCTCGAAGGCCGGCACCTCCACTATGCCGTGCGTGAAACTGCCGCATTCGCGGGGCAGCGCGTCATCGTGGCAGGGGGCGGCGACTCAGCGCTCGACTGGGCCCTTGCGCTGCGCAACATCGCAAAGCGCGTGACGCTCGTGCATCGGCGCGAGACGTTTCGCGCGGCGCACGCATCAGTGGAAGAAGCGAAGCGCGCGGCAGCCGATGGCGAGCTCGATATCGTGATTGGTACGATTGCCGCGCTCAACGCCGATGGCGGGGTGCTGAAGTCGGTCGATATCAAGCAGATTGGTGGCGAGACGGTCGTCGACGCGGATCATGTCATCGCGCTTTACGGCCTCGTTGCCGAGCTCGGACCGATCGCGCATTGGGGGATCGAGACGCTCGCGGGGCGTGTGGCTGTCGATACGTCGAACTACGAATCGTCGCGTCCGGGCATCTTCGCTGTGGGCGATATTGCCGTTTATCCGAACAAGCAAAAGCTGATTCTTTCGGGTTTTCACGAGGCCTCGCTTGCGTTGCGCAAGGCCTATACCTACGCCTTTCCCGAGAAAAAGCGTATACATATCCATTCGAGTTACGATCAGAAACTTTCCGAGCGTATTCTCGGTGCCGATGCAAAAAAGGATCTGGCGGCCGACGAATGAACTGAACCACGTCCCGTTCGCCCGGCGATTCCCCGCTTCGTTATTCGCCGTTGAGGTTTTGCTCATCCGCCTATAGTGGCTGCGAAGTCACTTTTATCCATCAGCGGGAGGGAGTCTCAAATGACGAATGTCGGACGAGCGACACAAGGCACGGGAGGCGCGGATCAGCCAGCCCCCACGGACGGAGCCGCGCATTCGGAACGCGTCGAAGCGGGTTCGCATGCAACGCCGCAAGGCGAGAGTCCGGCGTTGCAAGACGCGCCTCAAAAAGGTTCCGGACGGTCCGCTGCTTTTTCCGTCTCGACGCCCGCCGACAATGCCGATGCCAAGGCGCATCTCACGAATTTCCGCTATACCGCGAAGCAACTGGCCAGTGTGGAAGCGAAACACGGTTCAGCAGGGCTCGAAGCGCTTCGCCGAGCCCACGGCAATTTGGCGGCTGCCTTAGTGCCCTCTGAGCAGGCTGCACGCCGCGAGCAGTTGACCAAAATCGCATGTGGGAACGATGGGGTAACGGTGTTGCGCGCGTTGTCTCGGCATTGGGAAACGCTGTTCCACGGTGCATCGCTCCCCAATGTTTTGAATCTCGCCGCGGAACAGAACGGCGCAACGAAGCTGGCATCGCTGGCAGACCTCGTGGATTCGGGCTACAGCTACACAGAGCTAGCAGGTGCGATGAAGGAGCACAGCTCGGCAATACTTGAGCACCTTAGCGCTGCCCACGGCAAACTGCCGGCCGGCTCGAGCTTGGAAGAGGCTCTCGCCCTGAGGGAGCGGTTGCTCGCGATCGCATGCAGAAAAGATGGCATGACCGTGCTGAATGCGCTTTCTGAACACGGTCAAATGCTGTCCAAGGTGGCAACGGCGGAGCGAATCCTTGACGTCGCGGAGCGGCCGCAGGGCGCAACAGACCTCGTTACGCTGGCCGCAACGCATCGTGCTCTCGCTGACGATATCAGGCAGAAGGTGCGCGACGCGGCACGACCGCACTGATCCATCGTGTGGAACCCCGCCGTGGCGTCGATTGCCGGAAGCATCGCAGTACCAGAGAGCGGACGCGTCGTCTGCGTGCCGCGGCACAACGCAGCCGGGACGAATTGACGCCCGCTTTCGGCCACGAGGCGTGGGGCACCTCAGCCCGCGTCGCCGTGGCGACCGCATCGGCAAAACGCTGCAGCGATGCGATAGAGCCGCTCACACTATGGTAGGTCTCGTTGCCGATGCGCGCATCGAGCAATACCTGCAGGCCGGCCCGCGCGGCCATATCGAGCATATTCATTTTCGGTCTCCTCGCACGCCTGATCGGCGTCTGCGATTGCGGCCTATTGTCATACCTTCGGTCGGATCGGACTGTGCGAGGCCGAACGAACCGGATGCCCCGCTTCGTGCTCAAGACGACCCCATCGCACCTTATCCGTGAGGGTGTTCATCCTTGTTCGCATGGGGGCGTGGGAAGTCGTCGGCATACCGCTCCATGCGTCCGGCATTCGATCCGGTCCCTCATCTGAAACGTGGCGACGTTCGGCAGCATCGCCGTTCTCGTGGAAGTCATCCTCGGCTGACGAAGCTTGGATGGGGCGACTTCAGGAGCCAGCCGCGGCCGCGACCGCAAGCGTGCAATCTTGGTCAAACGACATCCTAAAGATCTCTATGCAAGCCGCCGTTATTCACTGAGGGCCTAAGATCTCGGCTGGCGTGACGTCGTGCCGAACTCAAAAAACACCATACAGACCAAACCATGAGAGCACTCACCAGATTGCTGCTGTCGCTATGTTTCATGGCGATCGCCACAGCGGGCTTCGCACAAAACCAAGCCACCCAGACAGAGCTGAAATCCGCCGTGAAGGAAGCCAATAATGCACTCATTCGCGGACCGAGCAAGATTGCGGTCGCCGACGAGGCAAATTTTGCGCTGCCGGCGAATCACGGTTTCGTGCCGGCACCCGCCGCCATCCGTTACCTGCGTGCGCTTGGCAACCATGTGGATGAGAAATCGCTCGTCGGCCTGATCGTGCCGCTTGCCGACGGAGCGAACTGGTTCGCCGTACTCAGCTTCGAGAAAGCGGGTTACGTCCGCGACGACGACGCGAAAAACTGGAACCCAGACGACATTCTGAAAAGCTTGCGCGACGGGACCGAGCAGTCCAATTCGGGGCGCCGGGACCGGGGGCTGCCGGAACTCGAGGTGACCGGCTGGGCGGAAACGCCGGCGTACGACGCCAAGACGCATCGCCTGGTCTGGTCTGCAATCATCCGCACGAAAGGCCAGAGCGCCAGTGCGCCCGATGTGAACTATCGAACCCTCGCCCTTGGGCGCGACGGTTACCTGTCGCTGACGATGGTGACGCAACTGTCATCGCTCCCTGTTGACAAGCCCATCGCAACCGCGTTGCTCGCAGATATCGATTACCTCGACGGCAAGCGCTACGCCGACTTCAACTCCGCGACCGATCGCGTTGCGGAATACGGGCTTGCCGCCCTGATCGCCGGAGTCGCGGTGAAGAAACTCGGCCTATTCGCGATCATCGCCGCATTTGCCGCCAAGTTCTTCAAGATCGGCATCGTGGCCCTGCTGGCGTTCGGCGCATCGATCAGGCGGCTTTTCAAGCGCAAGCAGAGGGTCATCCAGTCGGTTGTGGCTCATTCGTCATCGCCCGCACCGGCCGTCGAGTCGACTCTCCCTGCGCCCTTGGCGGCCGACGAAGCCCCTGCGGCCTTGCGTCGCCCCGACGAGCACCCATGATCGTTCCATCATGACCAAACTACTGATTCTTCTGCTGAGCGGATTGAAGCTCGGCAAGGTCTTGACCACGACCGGCACCATGCTGCTGTCGATTGTCGTTTATGCGGTTTTCTACGGCTGGCCTTTCGCGGTGGGCTTCATGCTTCTGCTGTTCGTGCACGAAAGCGGCCATTACGTGGCCGCCCGGCAGCGTGGGCTTGACGTGGGGTTGCCGACGTTCGTCCCGTTCGTAGGCGCGTGGATCCAGTTGAAGGAAATGCCGCACGACGCCGAAACCGAGGCGTATATCGGTCTCGCGGGACCGTTTGCAGGCACCCTCGGTGCGCTCGCCTGCTATTTTCTTGCGCGCCACCTCGACAGCAATTGGCTGCTTGCGCTGTCATATGCGGGCTTCTTCCTGAACCTGTTCAACATGATTCCGCTGTCGCCGTTCGATGGCGGCCGGATCACTGCAGTGCTTTCGCCGCGAATCTGGTTTGCGGGCGTTCCGGTCCTCATCGCGCTGTTTGCGTGGCATCCGAGTCCGCTACTGATCCTGATGGCTATTCTCGCATTGCCGCAGCTCAAGCGTGCATGGCACTACGACCCGACGAGCGCCGAGAATGCCCAGTACTACGGCATCGCGCCGTCGGTCAAGCTAAGCTACGCGTTCTACTATCTCGCGCTTTTGGCGTTTCTCGCGATGATGACTTTTGGAGTTCACGAAATGCTCGGGCCGATGCGTGAGGGCATGCGCTGATCCGATGTGACCGCATTCACCTTCGACAAATATGGCGCCATAGCCGAGGATCGTGAGGCGCCGCGACCCACAAAGACCGAGCGAGCGCCGCACGGTCGCACCGCGCAGCGCATGAGACGCTTTACGTCACATCCCCGTACGCCGCTTCCCCACTCGCAGCGGTGCGAAGCGGCGGAACCGTTCTTTCTTGTGTTCTTCGTCGAAATGCAGTTGCGCCGGTTTGACGAGATCGCTACGCGCCACGATCCCGATGAGGCGCAGCGACTCGCGATCGGCCACGACCGGTAAGCGCTCGAGACCGTGAACGGCGAGGCGGGTTGCGACGAGCCGGCAGGTCTCGTTGGCAAGCGCGACGGGTGGGGTATTGCGCGCGATCGCATCGCCGAGCGAAGTGCCCCTCTTGACGGCGGCCTCGCCTTCGACGAGCGCCATCAGCGCCATGCGATCGACGACACTCACGAGACGTTCGCCGCGCACGACCGGATAGGCACGATGCGTCTGGCTCGCGCCGAAAAACGTCTCCAGTGCGTCGTGCACGGGCATCGCGGCATCGATCGTCTTGACGGTCCGCGTCATCACCTCATCGACGAAATGACGCTCGAGCGGATCGACACCGTACTCGCGATAAATGTGGTAGCCGCGCCTTGCGATCTTCTCGGTCATGATCGAACGCCGCATGACGACCGTCGTGAATCCATGCGCAAACAGGGTCGCCGTGAGGAGCGGCAAAAACGCATTGCTGTCGTGCGTGAGGCCGAAAGCGAAAACGACGGCGGTCAGCGGCGCGCCGAGGGTTGCCCCGAGCGTCGCTGCCATTGCCACGAGCGGCCATAACGCCGGTTCGTTGCCCGGCAGCACCTGACCGAACACGATGCCCAGCCCGGCACCCAGCATGAGCAGCGGCGCAAGCACCCCGCCCGACGTGCCCGAGCCCAGCGCAACGACCCAGGCGATCGCTTTGACGACGAGAATGGCAAGCGCGACCTTCACTGCCAAATGCTGATGCAGGAGGTCTCCGATCACGTCGTAACCGACGCCAAGCACGCGAGGCTCGATAAAGCCGCCGATGCCGACGACAAGCCCGCCGAGTGCGGGCCACCACATCCAGTGCAGCGGCAGCTTGCCGAAGAGATCCTCGGTCTTGTAGAGCGCCATCGAGAGCCCGCAGGCCAGCGCACCGCAGGCAATGCCGAGAATCGCGCACGATAGAAGCGAAATCGCATTGGGCTGCGCCGTTTCGAGCGGGAAGAGCGGACCTGAACCGAGCCACGCAGCGCGCATGAAACCTGCGACCGCGCAGGCGAGCGCGACAGGCAGGAAGCTGCGGGGGCGCCACTCGAACAACAAGAGTTCGACCGCGAGCAGCACGGCTGCAACCGGTGTGCCGAACACGGCGGTCATGCCGGCGGCGGCGCCCGCGACGAGCAGCGTCTTGCGTTCGCCGGCTGTCACCTTGAAGCACTGCGCGAGCAGGGAACCCAGCGCGCCACCGGTCATGATGATCGGGCCTTCGGCACCGAACGGCCCACCGCTGCCGATCACGATGCCCGACGAAAGCGGCTTCAGGATCGCCACTTTCGGCGACATCCGGCTCTTGCCGAAGAGAATGGCCTCGATCGCTTCAGGGATGCCGTGCCCGCGGATTTTCTCGGAGCCGAAGCGCGCGATCATTCCGACGGCGAGCCCACCCGCGGCCGGAACGAGAATGACCCAAAGCCCCAGCGCATTGTCGGCAGGCGGCCGATCGGCGAACGAGAAGGCGCCGAAGAAGAAGAGATTCGTGAAAAGGCGAATCAGGTTGAGCAGGACATACGCTGCGATGGTACCGAGCACACCGATGGCGGCCGCAAGTGCGCAAATGCCGGGCAGTCGCGCATTGGAAGAGAAATCCCGCTTGTGTGTGTCGATGCTCATCTGAAATGTGACTTCAAAGGTCGATTTGCGGCACGCTGAACGTGCCTTGTAATGACTTCAATTCGGCCTGATGCAGCGCGGCCAGCCGCACGAGAATGGTTTCGCCCGCTTTGAGCAAATGGACTTCCACCTGCCGGCGGTCGACCTCGCTCGGCTTGCGCTTGACGAGCCCGATCGCTTCGCAGCGCGTAACGAGCGCTACCACGCCGTGATGCTGCGCTTGCAGCCGCTCCGCCAATTCGCCGATGGTCGCCCATTCGCGGCCTGGATATCCCTTGATATGAAGCAGCAGCAAATACTGCAGCGGTGTAATGCCTTCGTCTTGCGCAGCGCGCTCCGAAAATCGCTCGAAACGGCGCATCTGGAAACGAAACTCCGAAAGCTGCTCGAAGTCGGTTTTGGCGAGCGCGCGGGAAGCAATGGTTTTCATGGTCGGCAGAGCGAAAATGTGAACGCGAAACTATATCACATTGTGATATTTCGGTTCTGGCCCGCCCGTGTAGCAAGGGAGTGACGCGCATGTTGCTTCGCCTTACGCCGATTGCAAGCGCCGTGTTTGCGTCTGGCGGTGCAGCCCGCCGATCAGATCGGACTGGGTGATCATGCCGACCAGGCGCTGATTATCGTCGACGACCGGAATGTGATGATGGCCGTAATGCGCAAAAAGCGGGATCAATTGGGCGACTGCGACCGACACATTAACCGTGCAGACTGCCGATGTCATCAATTCGGCTACGCGGCGGCCCGCCGCCTCGTCCCGACGCCACCATCCGAAGCGTGCGTTGCGCACGCGCCGTAGCCCGAACGAGGTGCGGCCGACGAAATCGGTGCGCGTGACGATGCCGACGACACGTCGTTCGTCGTCGATGACAGGCAGCGCCTTGATGCGGTGCCGTTCGAGCAACCGCCAGGCTGCCGCTGCGGTGCTCTCGACCGTCACCGTCAGGACGTCGGGCGACATGATCCGCGCGCAGGTCATGTCGCTGAAGCTGCGCGCGTACGCCAGCAGCTGCGCTTCGCGTAAGAGAGACTGTAAGTCGTCCGTGGCCACGTCGATGAGCTCGCCTTGCTGGCGCACGATCGCTTCGATGTCGGCGCGTGTCACACCGGTGCCGCCCGTATCGCTTGCCGTCTGAGCTTGAGCGCTCGCCCGGCGCGCGTGCGGATAGCGATGCCGCGTCAACGTGTGATAGGCGATGGCAGCGGTAAGGAGTACGAACGACTGCAGCGCGATCGGCTCGAGCACGAAGCGAAAACCGAGCGCATGAACGGCGGGCCCGCCGAGTACGGCCGTCAGCGCGACAGCGCCTGAGGGCGGATGGACGCAGCGCAGCGCGAACATGGCGCAGGTGGCCGCTGCCACGGCGAATGCGGCGGCGACGATCGGATCGCCGAACAAGCGGCTCGCCAGCACGCCTAGCGTGGCAGCCACGAGATTGCCGCCGATGAACGACCACGGCTGCGCAAGCGGGCTCGCGGGTACGGCAAAAAGGAGCACAGCGGAGGCACCCATCGGCGCCACGAGCAGCGCAATGCGTCCCTCGTCGCCAAGCAGCCAGTGCATGCTTGCTCCGGTCACGGCGATGCCGACCAGCGCGCCGATGCACGAGCGAATGCGTTCGCGCCAGGGAACGGAGACGGGATGCGGGACGAAGGTGAGCAGCCAGCGGGCGAGGGCGGGATGAAGCACGTGACGTTTCGTTTTGTCTGATCGAAAGCGAAGCGACGTGCGGCAGTACGTGCCGGCTCGTCGCGAGCGGGCAGCGATTATATCGCGCCGTGACATATCGTCACGTGTCGGCCATCGGCAGCGATGCGCGAATACAACGGCCGGCTGGCGCAGGATCGGCAAAACGTTTATCGGCGCTCAGGGCCAGGTCGCACCGTCGCAAAAGAGTTCGGTGCGGTTTTCGGCGGGAATCGGTACGTCGGCGAGCGCGGCGGCTTCGCGGTAGAGCGCGGTTTGATTGATCTGAGCGGCGATGGCTGCGTCGTCGGCGCCAGCGGTTGGCCCACCGCGCAGCAAACGCCAGCGGCGATATTGAGCGAGGAACCACCGGCCGTCGGACACGCGCGGGTAGTTGACCGCGCCGCTGTCGAAGAACGCAACGGGCAGCGGAGGTTTGGCGAAGCGTACGCCGCCGTCGCGGCCGGCAAGGCGCGGCGCGATGAGCTCGCCCGGCACGTCGAGCGCATCGGCCTTGGCGAGCCAAGGCGCGATTTCGTCCCGGTGCGAGGGGGCGTCGACCCATCGGCACGCTTCGAGCATCGTGCGAATCAACGCACGCGCCGTATTGGGGTGGTGCGCGACGAAGTCACGCCGGCATGCGAGCACTTTCTCGGGATGGTTCGGCCAGATTTCGCTCGTTGCGGCAACGGTCTGACCGGCCCCGCGCGCCTCGGCAAGGGCATGCCAGGGCTCGCCGGCGCAAAACCCATCGAGCGTGCACCGCGCCAGCGCATCGACCATGCGCGGTGGCGGGATGACGACGCTCTCGATGTCCTCCAGCGGATGCACGCCTTGTGCCGCGAGCCAGTAGTAAAGCCACATGGCATGGGTGCCGGTCGGGAAGGTTTGCGCAAACACGGGGGCGCGACCCAGCGTGGCAAGCGCGGCCTTCAAACTGCCCGTTGTATCGAGTGCCTGCGCGAGCTGCGTGGACAGCGTGATGGCCTGCCCGTTGCGGTTCAGCACCATCAGTACCGCCATGTCGGCTTGCGGGCCGCCGATGCCGAGCTGCACGCCATAGACGAGCCCATACAGCGCATGCGCTGCATCGAGCTCGCCCGAGAGCAGCTTGTCGCGCACGGCGGCCCACGACGGCTGGCGGCACAGCTCGAGCGTGAGCCCATGACGGTGGCCGAATTCGAGCACCTTCGCGGCAACGAGCGGCGCGGCGTCGGAAAGCGCGACGAACCCCAGCCGCAAGTGGGTTTTTTCGAGCGCGCCGGGCGAGTCGGGGGCGCTGGCGGCCAGCGTATCGGTATCCATGTCTACCTCGAAGAGTCGGCCGCGTCGACGAGCCGACGAGCGATTTCGGCGAGCCGCACACCAGCATCCATCGCGCGCTTTCGCAGCGTGGCATAGGCGTCGTGCTCGGACATCTGGCCGCGCTCCATGAGAAGCCGTTTGGCCCGATCGATGGTCTTGCGCTCGGCCAGTTCGCCTTCGACCTTGGCGAGGCGCTGGCGCAGCTTCTCCTCGTGGGCGAATCGCGCGAGCGCCACTTCGAGAATCGGTGCAAGCCGCTCGGGTGCGAGACCTTCGGCGACATAGGCGGTCACGCCCGCGTCGACGGCCTCGCGAATCAGCTGCTGGTTCGCGTCATGGCTGAACATCAGCACCGGTCGCGGCGCGGCCTCGTTCATGACGGCGAGATGTTCGAGCGTGTCGCGCGACGGCGATTCCGTATCGACGATGATGACGTCGGGCCGCTCGCGCTCGACGACCTTCGGCAGCGCCTGCGGCGTGGCCGCTTCGGCGAGCATCTCGTAGCCGAGGCGCGCGAGCGCCTCGCGCATCTCGCCGATGGGCTTTTCGGTGTCGGTCACGAGCAGGATGCGCAGCATCGTCGAGGTCATGCAGCAGCAGGTGCTTTCATCAGTCGCTTGATTTCCGGTACGCAGGAGCCGCAAACGGTACCGCAGCCGAGCGTCGATTTCAAATCGTCGAAGCTGGCATGCGCACCGACGGCCTGTTCGATTTGCGTTTGCGTCACCTGTTTGCAATTACAGACGATACGCGCGCGCGGGGCAAGCGAGCGCAACGCATCTTCGCCGCCCGGCAGGAAAATCGTGTGCCGGGGCCCCGGCCACGGTGCCAGCGAGCGGATCTGCTCGATGAAGGCGCGCGCGCCGCTCGTGTCGCCCGTCAGCAGGAATCCGTCGAGCATGTTACCGCTCCAGGCGACGCGTTGTTCGCGCCCACGCCGTGGATCGCGATATTCGAGCAGGTCGTCGCCGCGCGGTAGTCCCAGCGCATCGTGGAGCTTTTCGACCCACTCCGAATGCGCGACCGAGTCGGCCGCCGAGACGACGAGCAGATTTTCGTCTTCGATGCGCACGGACGCGTAGCGGCGCTCGGCCAATAGCGGCTGGACCGCGGCGCGCAGTGCGAGCGTGTCGCCTCGCTTGGCCGCAACGACGCGCCACGGCAAGTCCGGGACTTCGATCCGAACGGCGGCATGCTTCAATTCCGGCTGAGCCGAATGAGGATCGACCGCGGCGATCGTCGCTTCGTTCGCACCGCCGCTATTGAGGTACTGGCCGCTCCAGTGCATCGCGGTGAACAGCGTGCCCGAGCGCAGGTCGTCCGATGTTTCGACGGGCAGCACCACTTTGCCGCGCCGGCTCGCCACGGCGACGAGATCGCCGTCCTTGAGCCCACGCCGGGTGGCATCTCCCCGTTGCATGACGACGGTGGCCTCGGGCGCATGCGCGAAAAGGGCATCGGCGCGACCGGTGCGGCTCATGCCGTGCCATTGATCGCGCAAGCGGCCCGTGACGAGGCGAAACGGATACCGTGCGTCGGTGGGTTCGGCAACGCCCAGGTAAGGTGTCGGATGAAACTGCGCGCGGCCGTCGGCCGTCGCGAACACACCGTCGGTATAACGGCGCGCCAAGCCCTCGCCGGCGCCCGCAACGAACGGCCATTGCTTCGGCCCTTCGTCTTCGAGCAGCGCGTAGCTGAGCCCGCCGATATCCAGATCGCGGCCGATCGTCAGTGCCCGATGCTCGTCGAAAACGGCTTCCGGCGACGCATAAGGAAATAGTGTGGAGTCCGAAGCGATGCCTTCGGGCTCGCCCTCCGGGCGCCGGGTACGGCTGGCAAGGCGGCCTTCGAGGCGGCGCGCCACTTCGGCGGCGATCCACCAATCGGCTCTTGCATCGCCGGGCGCTTGCACGGCCGCTTGCACGCGCGAAATGCGCCGTTCCGAGTTGGTTACCGTGCCCGACTTTTCTCCCCATGTCGCCGCAGGCAACAATACGTCGGCGTACGGCACCGTGTCGGTCTGGACGAACGCTTCCTGAACGACGACGAGTTCAGCCTTCTCGAGCGCTTTTCGCACCCGGGCGATGTCGGGCATCGAATGAACGGGGTTCGTGCAGGCAATCCAGACTGCCTTGATACGGCCGTCCGCGATGGCGTCGAACATGTCGACGGCCGGCAGACCGGGGCGCGCAGACAATCCTTCGACGCCCCAAAGCGCTTCGACTTCGGCCCGATGCCCGGCATTGCCGATGTCGCGATGCGCGGCGAGCATGGTTGCCATACCGCCCACCTCGCGCCCGCCCATGGCGTTCGGCTGCCCCGTGAGCGAGAACGGACCCGCGCCCGGCTTGCCGATCTGTCGCGTGGCGAGATGCAGGTTGATCAGCGCCAGATTCTTGTCGGTGCCGTGACTCGACTGGTTGAGCCCCATGCAGTAAAGCGAAAGCGCCGCGGGGCTCGTCGCGAACCACTCGGCTGCACGGATCAGATCTTCCTCGGCGATGCCGCACACACTGGCGGCCGTGCGCGGCGAATATTCGCGTACGAGCGCCTTGGCATCGAGAAAGCCGTTCGTATGAGCTTCGATGAAGTCGCGGTCGATCAAGCCTTCCCAGATCAAGTGGTGCAGCATGCCGTTGAAGAGCGCCACGTCGGTGCCGGGCTGGATGGCCAGATGCATGTCGGCGAGCGCGGCCACGTCCGTGCGGCGCGGATCGACGACGATCCAGCGCACCGCCGGGTTCTTCGCCTTGGCGTCCTCGAGCCGGCGAAACAGGACGGGATGCGCGTAGGGCATATTGCTGCCCGCGAACAGCACGGTTTCGGCGAGTTCGAGATCTTCGTAGCAGGTGGGTGGCCCATCGGCGCCCAGTGCTTTTTTGTAGCCGGTCACGGCGCTCGACATGCAAAGCCGCGAATTCGTGTCGATGTTGTTGGTGCGAACGAGGCCCTTCGCGAGCTTGTTGAAGACGTAGTAGTCCTCGGTCAGCAACTGACCCGAGATATAGAACGCGACGGCGTCGGGCCCGTCGCGCTCGATGATTTGCGCGAAACGCGAGGCCACGTGATCGAGCGCGCTATCCCAATCGGTCGCTTCGCGCGGGGCATTGCGCGCCAGGCGCATTTCAGGGCGCAGCGCGCGGCCGCCGGTGCCGGCCGCCGTCAGCGGCAACGTCCGGCCTTTCGTGCACAGGCGCCCGAAGTTCGCCGGGTGATCCGGATCTCCCGCGATACCCGTGATGCGGCCGTGCTCGGCTTCGATCAGCACACCGCAGCCGACGCCGCAGTAGCAACAAGTCGAGCGCGTGACGGTTTTCATCGCGGTAGGGCTCCCCGTCATGCGATCGAGACGTATACCGCCTCGCCGTCGACCTTGACGGGAAAGCGCCGCGCGCATCCTTCGTCGGGCGCGCGCGCCTCGCCGGTTGCGAGTTCGATGTTCCAGCTGTGCAGCGGGCAGGTGACGGCCTTGCCGTGCACGATGCCTTGCGAAAGCGCGCCGCCCTTGTGCGGGCAGTGATCGAGCAGGGCGAAGACCTCGTCATCGGCCGTGCGAAAGATCGCGATATCGCCGTCGGCACGCTTGAGCACACGGCTGCCGAGCCGCGGAATGTCGGAGACCTGGCAGACGTGAGTCCAGTTGGGAAGGGACAAGCGATCCATCATCAAATCCTCAATTGACAACCGTAAGCGGAATGTATTCGCGCTCTTGCGCGCCTTCGATACGCTCCTGCCACGGATCGGGCAGGCCCTCGAGCGAGAACAGCAGACGTTCGTAGAGCGCCTCGCGGCTCGCCGCATCGTCGACGATCTTGCGCTTCACGTAATCGAGCCCGACGCGATCGAGGTAGTGCACGGTGCGATCGAGGTAGTGCGCTTCCTCGCGATAGAGCTGGAGGAACGCGGCCGTGTACTCCTTGACCTCGTCGGGCGTCTTCACTTTGACGAGGAACTGCGCGACTTCCGTCTTGATGCCGCCGTTGCCGCCGACATAGATTTCCCATCCGCTGTCCACCGCAATGACCCCGACGTCCTTGATGCCCGCTTCGGCACAATTGCGCGGGCAGCCCGAGACGGCAAGCTTCACCTTGTGCGGCGACCACATGTTGGCCAGCATGGTTTCGAGATCGATACCCATCTGCGTGCTGTTTTGCGTGCCGAAGCGGCAGAACTCGCTGCCGACGCAGGTTTTCACGGTGCGGATCGATTTGCCGTACGCATGGCCCGACGGCATGCCGAGATCGCGCCAGACGCCGACCAGATCTTCCTTTTTGACGCCGAGCAAATCGATGCGCTGACCGCCCGTCACCTTCACCATCGGAATCTGGTATTTATCGGCGACATTCGCGATGCGGCGCAGCTCATCGGGCGTCGTCACGCCGCCCTTCATTTGCGGCACCACCGAGAAGGTATTGTCCTTTTGAATATTTGCGTGAGCGCGTTCGTTGATGAAGCGGCTTTGCGGATCGTCGACGGCTTCGTGCGGCCATGTGGAGATCAGGTAATAGTTGATGGCCGGCCGGCAGCTCGAGCAGCCGTTCGGCGTGCGCCACTCGAGGAAGTCGTAGACGTTCTGGTGCGTGAGCAGCTTGTTCTCGCGAATCGCTTTGCGGACCTCGTCGTGCGTGCGCTCCGTGCAGCCGCACATCGCCTTGGTCTTTGGCGTTTCCTGAAAACTCGTCCCCACCGTACTCATCAGGATCTGCTCGACGAGCCCCGAGCACGATCCGCACGAACTGGCCGCCTTCGTGTGCTTTTTGACGTCGTCGAGCGTGAAGAGGCCCTTCTCGGTGATTGCCTTGACGATGGTGCCTTTGCACACGCCGTTGCAGCCGCAGACTTCGTCGCTGTCGGCCATCGCGGCCGCGCGGTTATGACCCTGCACGCCCCCGTCGCCAATGCTCGATTCGCCGAACATCAGGCGATCGCGCAGCTCGCCGAGCTTGCGTCCTTCACGCAGCAACTTGAAATACCACGCTCCGTCGGCCGTATCGCCATACAGGCAGGCGCCGACGAGGCGGTCGTCCTGGATCACGAGCTTCTTGTAGACGCCGCTCGAAGGGTCGGACAGCACGATCTGCTCGGTGTCCTCGCCGCCGATGAAGTCGCCCGCGGAAAAGAGATCGATCCCGGTGACCTTCAGTTTCGTCGAGAGCACCGAGCCTTTGTACGTGCCGATGCCCATCAGCGCGAGATGGTTCGCGCAGACCTTGGCCTGCTCGAAAAGCGGGGCCACGAGCCCGTAGGCAATGCCGCGGTGGCTCACGCATTCGCCGACGGCATAGATGCGCGGGTCGTAAGTCTGCAGCGTGTCGTTGACGACGATGCCGCGGTTGCAATAAAGGCCTGCCTGTTCGGCGAGCGTCGTGTTCGGGCGGATGCCGGCGGCCATGACGACTAGATCGGCTGCGATTTCCTCGCCATCCTTGAAGCGCACGGCAGCGACTTCGCCGGCTTCGTTGCCGACGATCTCGCTCGTGGACTTCTCGAGCAGGAACGTGAGGCCGCGTGCTTCGAGCGAGCGCTGCAGCAGTTTGCCCGCTTGGGTGTCGAGCTGGCGTTCGAGCAACGTGGAAGCCAGATGCACGACGGTCACTTCCATCCCGCGCAGCTTGAGTCCATTGGCCGCTTCGAGGCCGAGCAGCCCGCCGCCGATCACGACGGCATGGCGTTTCACGCTGGCGGCGTCGATCATCGCCTGCGTATCCTGGATATCGCGGTAGGTGATGACGCCTTTCAGATTCGCGCCGGGCACGGGCAGGATGAACGGTTGCGAGCCAGTGGCGATGAGCAGCCGATCGTAGGGTGCTTCGGTACCGTCTTCCGCCACGACGAGGCGGCGCTTGCGATCGATGCGCGAAATCGCTTTGCCGAGGTGCAATTGAATGTCGTTCTTCGCATACCAATCGAGCGGGTTCAGCACGATGTCGTCGAACGATTGCTCGCCGGCGAGCACCGGCGAAAGCAGGATCCGGTTGTAGTTCGGATGCGGCTCGGCGCCAAAGACCGTGATCTCGTACTGGTCGGGGGCGAGGGCGAGCAGTTCTTCGATCGTGCGAATGCCGGCCATGCCGTTGCCGATTACGACGAGTCGTGGCTTGTTCATCGATTGGACTCCTTCTCAAGCGTGTGGCGTCGCAGCGTCGTTGCCCGACCAAAAATCCGAACCCGAAAACAAACGGCGTCCGCCCGTGCCGATGCACGAGGGGACGCCGTTGTCCTAATCCGTTGGCGAAACGCGGCAAGGGTGCCGCATCGCATCATGTCCTGCCCGCGCCCGACACCGTTGCCAGGGCGCGGGCGGAGTAATGCAAAGGCTATGCCAGCGAGGTGAAATGCACGGCGCATATTGGCTTTGCGCGCGATGGCGCACCGCGCGCACTATCTCGGGGCGCGGAAAGGCCGGGGGTATTGCACCGCAGCAGTGCAGCGCGGCCATGCGTCGCACTCCTTCGGCGCGGCACATTCGGGTTCGGTGCGCTCGCCCACCCAACGAGGGGTCTCCGGCGTCTATAATTCGGAGCCTCATCCCGCGCCTTGCGCTCGCCGGTTCGCGCTCGAACCGGCGCATCGCTATTGTGCGGATCAGGACCTGTCAATGTAGGGACGTCCAGACGAAAGGAGGTTTGATATGACTATCAGGATCGGTGACGATGCACCGGATTTCACCGCTGAAACGACAGAAGGGCCGATCAAGTTTCACGAGTGGATCGGCAACAGCTGGGCCATCCTGTTTTCTCACCCGAAGGACTTCACGCCGGTTTGTACGACGGAGCTCGGCTATATGGCGCGCCTGAAGCCGGAGTTCGACAAGCGCAACACGAAGATCATCGGCCTCAGTGTCGATCCGGTCAGCGACCACAAGAATTGGGTGGGCGACATCGCGGAGACGCAGGGCTATCCGGTCAACTACCCGCTCATCGGCGGCGAGGACCTCGAGGTCGCGAAGCTCTACGACATGATTCATCCGAATGCGAGCGGCGGCACGCGCACGGCGGCCGACAACGCCACGGTACGCTCGGTATTCATCATCGGCCCCGACAAGAAAGTGAAGGCGATGCTCGTCTATCCGATGAGCGCGGGGCGCAATTTCGACGAAGTCCTGCGCCTGCTCGACGCGCTGCAACTCAACGCGGCGCATTCGGTGGCCACGCCTGTGAACTGGAAACCGGGAGACGACGTCATCATTCCGACTTCGGTATCGAATGAGGACGCGAAGAAGAAGTACCCGCAAGGGTTCAAGACGCTGAAGCCGTACCTGCGGACGGTGGCTCAGCCGAAATAAACGGCCTTCGCTTGGTTTGCGGCATGCGGACGTCGTCAGGTCCACATGCCGCCGGCCGGCCCCGCGCGCGTCCGGCTGATGCGGCCCTGGCGGTTCGATGTTAGCGGTTCAACCGCTTCATGGCCTCGGATTCCATTGCCGCATGCAATTCCTCCGACGCTTCCGTCGGATCCATTTCGTCGTCGATGGAAAACTGCGCGCGCTCCGCGGCGAGACGCGTCGTACCGAAATCGGGATCGGAATCGTCGTCGACGTCATCTTCCAGCGGCGGCTCGAGCATGTCGCGCAGCATCGCTTCGAGCTCCGGCGTCTCCCAGGGTTTGCCTTGCTGCTTCCGCATTTTGATGTAGTGGCGGATTTCAGCATCCTGTTCCGGAGTCAACGGGAGCCCGCGAAACGTCCGGTTCGGGTCGAGATCAGTCATGGCGGCTCTCCAGCGATGGTGCTGAAAGTGTAGCGCCGTTGAATGCTGTCCGGCTATCGGAAAATTGGCGAGCGGTGAAGCGCTAACTGCGGCACGCAGTTAAAAAGGCGCGCAGTCTCGTATCCCACGCGGCATCGCGCAAGGGCATATCCGCGGCTACCGTCTGCCGCATATCCCGATCGAGATGAATCGCGCGCAATGTCTGCGCGTCGACAGGCTTTCTGAAGAACCGGCCTTCCGCATCCAGAAAAAGGCACGCCTTGCCGCGATAGCGAGCGCCCCGGATCGAGGTGGCATCGAAAACGTGGCGCGCTGATTCCTTGGGATAAACGAAAATCACATTGACGCCGCTCGCTTCCAACTCGTCGCATGCGTCCGAAAACCGGTACAGCATCTGAAAGCCCCGCTCGCCGGCGCGCCCCATGCCGATAACCACCAGACCGTGCGCACCCATCACATCGCGCAACAAACGATGCGCATATTCCTGGGATGTCAACCACGCACTCGCGTCGATCACGATGGTCTCCTGGCCTCGGATATCCGGTCAAAAATACAGAGGCCATGATAACGCAACTGTCATATTCGCGATGGTTGCGTAATTTTGACCGCGTCGGCCCGACCTTTCGTCATGCCGCGCTCAGCGCATCCCCGACCACACGCACATGCTCGCCGATCTGGAAAGCGGGCTGTGTCGGATAGCTGAAATTGCGGTAGCTGCCGTCTTGCATCCGCACCTGCACCTGATATGTCGTGTTCTTGCGCACGGCGTGCTCGATGCCGTTGCCCGCGAGACCGCCGCCGACAGCACCGGCTATCGTCGTCAGCACGCGGCCGCGGCCGCCGCCCACCTGGTTGCCTAGCAAGCCGCCCGCAATGGCGCCACCCACGGCGCCGACACCGGTGGTCTGCTCCGGCGTCTGCACTGTATTGATTGCGACGATCTCACCCGCGCTCGGATCGATTGCCGCCTGCCGCGTTTGCGAGCCGTTGCCGTACGCATTCTCGTTCACGGATGAAGGCGCCGGCCGCGCGATGTGGTGGTGGGGTACACGCGGCACGCTGGGCTCCGCGCGCTGTGTCGACCCTTGCGCGATCGCGGGGTTCACTGCCGCGACGGGCATGCTGGCGCCCGTCAGCGCGGAAGAGGCGACCTGCTCGGGCGGCGGCGCCGTCACCGCACGCGAGGTGGGCAAGAGTCCCGTCATCGCGGCGATGCCGGTGCCGCTGACGAGCACCACGGCAACGGCGGCTGCCGCGATGAGCGGGTGGATGCGGCTGCGTTGCGGGAGGTCGGTGGGCAGATTCGTATTCATGTGAGTCTCCAAAGGGATTGCCTGAAAAAACGCCGCATCGCGCTCTCCGGTGGACCGTAGATCGGTGACATTTGTAAGCGTTTGTAGTGCCGCATCGCTAACGTCCGAGTTATCCACAGTTTC
>Ga0207647_10000392_pt1 | contig 35883 bp, 36 predicted proteins | sample KBSCornC2_FD_184295 | JGI IMG/M metagenome (GOLD analysis project Ga0207647, IMG submission 184295) | Corn rhizosphere microbial communities from Kellogg Biological Station, Michigan, USA - C2 (SPAdes) (version 2) | ecosystem: Host-associated > Plants > Roots > Rhizosphere ... | reverse complement strand
AATTGGGATTACACCAATCATAATTTGAGATATGGACGATCCTAAGAAAAAAATACCGGGCAGCGAAGAACAGGAGTGGGAAAACCCGCAGGAGCCTGGATTGCCTTCTGACGAGCGAGATAAGGAACAAATTATAAGACAGTACAAAGAAGCCAAGAGACGCAAAGACAATCTGACCGAAAAAGATCACATTGATAAAGAACCAAAAGACGAGTGAACACGTATAATAAGTAGCAACCCTAATTAGACGATTATGAAGAATCATAAAAAAACTAACGCCAGTAAACTATTGACCCGTTTTGATGCTGAGCTGAAAACGATTTTGATGAATGATTTGAATAGTAATAAAAGCCTTAAACAGCAATTATTATATGGGAACCGACAGGTGAGGTTGCAAGTTCGTTAACAGGAACGGCCTACCGGGTTAAAGACTTTGACAATAGCGACCGCTACAATATTGGTTGCTGTTTTTTTGCGGTATATTTGATAATGAGTCCGGCCGTTTTTTCAGAGGCGCCGGGTTTACCCATTCTTTCGTGAAGTTTTTTATAGTTCCCAAGCATCTCCGCACGATAAGTCTTATCATCTAATATCCGGCTCATCTCTTCATTGATCTTTTCAGGATTGTAATCCTGCTGGATCAGTTCCTTTACTACCAAACTATCCATAATCAGATTGACCAATGAGATATATTTTACGCGGATCACCATCCGGCCTATCGTAATACTTATAGCGCTGCTTTTATATACAACCACCTGCGGCACATTAAATAGGGCTGTCTCTAATGTTGCCGTTCCCGAAGCTACAATAGCGGCATGGGCAATGTTCAGCAGATCATAGGTAGAATTGAATAATACTTTGATCTTACTATTCTGCAAATACTGATCATAGTAAGCCTGGTCAAATGATGGTGCGCCGGCGACAAGAAATTCATAATTCGGCCATTTTTGAGCTACCGCGATCATGTCAGGTAATAAACGGCTGATCTCCTGCTTTCGGCTGCCGGGTAACAATGCAATGATCTTTTTGTCTGAAAGCTGATTTTTATTGCGAAAATCCGGGTCCGGTTTAAAGGCCGAAACGGCATCCAATAAAGGATTGCCTACGTAATCCACCTCCATGCCCCAGTCTTTATAAAAATCGACCTCAAAAGGCAATATGCAAAACAGGTGGTCGACAATGCGTTTGATTCTTAACACACGCTTCTGGTTCCATGCCCAAACTTTTGGAGATATATAATAGCAAACCAGGATATTATTCGCTTTGGCGAACTCGGCAATTTTTAAGTTGAACCCCGGGAAATCAATGAGCACCAACACATCCGGCTTCCATGCAGCGATATCTTCCTTGCAGGCTTTCATGTTTCTGAAGATGGTGCGCAGGTTGGCGGCTACTTCAATAAAACCCATGTAAGCCATATCGGCGTAATGCTTTACAAGTTCACCTCCCTCGGCCAGCATCAGGTCGCCGCCGAAAAAACGGAAGTCCGCATCCGCATCTTTCTCTTTCAGCGCTTTCATCAGGTTGGCCCCGTGCAGATCGCCGGAGGCCTCGCCGGCTACCAGGTAGTATTTCATAGCCGTCAGATGTTGAATTTCCAGTTGTTAATTAAAGGGATAGCATGATGCGCTGTCATATCAAACTGTACCGGCACTACCGACACATAGTTATTCTCCAAAGCCCATACATCAGTTTCTTCACCGGTGTCGTTTAGCTGGAACACGCCGGTCAGCCAATAGTAAGGGCGTTTGTGCGGATCCATGCGCTCATCAAACTCTTCGGCCCATTTGGCATTGGCCTGGCGGCACACTTTTATACCTTTAATATGAGCGGTGTTCGGGAAGTTAACATTGAGTAGGGTAGAAGGCGGTAAGCCATTTTGCAGAACTTGTAATGCTATCTCTTTTACATATTTCAGACAGTGACTAAAGTCGGCTTGTAATGTATAATCATCCAGTGAAAAACCTATAGACGGTATGCTTTCAATAGCTCCTTCAACCGCCGCAGACATAGTGCCCGAATACAATATATTAATAGAGTTATTTAATCCATGATTGATACCTGAAACGCACAGATCAGGCTTTTTGCCCTTGAATACCTTGTTTACCGCCAGCTTTACACAGTCCACCGGCGTACCCGAGCAGCGGTAACTTTCAATGCCTTCATAAATATCTACCTTATCCAAACGCAGCGGACTACCGATAGTAATCGCATGCCCCATTCCTGATTGCGGACTGTCTGGCGCTACCACTACTACGTTGCCAATTTCTTTCATGGCATCCATCAGGGCTTTGATACCCGGTGCAGTAATTCCATCGTCATTGACAACTAGTATGGTGGGTTTGGCAGATTTCATGGCGTCAAAATTAGTCTTTTATAAATTAGGTAGAATGAAATATAACAACAAAGCCCCGTGAAAACGGGGCTTTGCTTTATAAGCTGTTGATCCATTTGACCAGTTCATCGCGGCCTTTGCCGGTTTTCTGCTGGAGTTTTCCCAGCATTTCGTCGTCTTTTCCTTCCTCGTAAACCAGGTCGTCATCGGTCAGGTCGCCGTAGGCTTTTTTTATTTTCCCCTTCACCTCGTTCCAGCCGCCTTTAATTTGTAATTTATCCATGATGTTTTTAGTTAGATGTACTATAGGTAGAACATCTTTGAACATCATTTGGTTTTATTTGGCTTATGGTTGATAGATCATAGTTTCATGGTAGCCAAAAGGCTATGAACCATTAACTATGATCTATAGGCTGTCATAGCGCTCCCGCCTTAATTTCTTCTACAATAGCCGGATCCAGCAGGGTAGTGGTGTCACCTAAATTGGAAGTGTCGCCTTCAGCTATTTTGCGCAGAATACGGCGCATGATTTTTCCTGAACGTGTTTTAGGCAAACCGCTTACAAACTGAATTTTATCCGGTTTGGCTATGGCGCCTATGATACGGGTAACCGTCATTAAAATATCCTTGCGGGTAAGTTCTTCGTCGCCATGTTTGTTCGGACTAACCACGAACGCATATACGCCTTGTCCTTTAATATCATGGGGGTAACCTACAACAGCTGACTCAACCACACTGCTATGCATATTGATGGCATTTTCCACTTCGGCTGTACCAATGCGGTGGCCCGATACGTTCAGTACATCATCTACACGACCGGTAATACGGTAATAGCCATCCTCGTCGCGCAAACAACCGTCGCCCGTAAAGTACTTGCCCGGGTACGCTGAGAAGTAGGTCTGACGACAGCGTTCGTGATCACCATAAGTGGTGCGCAGCATGCCAGGCCATGGGAAATTAATACATAAAAAGCCGCTTACGCCGTTTCCGTGTACTTCCTGTCCGTGTTCGTCGACCAACACCGGCTGAACACCCGGAAGCGGTAAAGTAGCGTAGGTTGGTTTGGTTTTAGTGACCCCTGCGATTGGCGATATCATGATTCCCCCTGTTTCGGTTTGCCACCAGGTATCTACTATCGGGCAGTTTTTATGACCGACGTTCTCATCAAACCAGTGCCATGCCTCTTCGTTGATCGGTTCACCAACAGAGCCTAATTTCTTTAATGAACTTAAGTCTTTATTCTTTACTACTTCGGTGCCGAAACTCATTAGCGATCGGATAGCCGTAGGTGCCGTATATAATATATTGACTTTATATTTTTCTACAATTTCCCAGAAACGGCCCGGACTTGGCCAGGTTGGTATACCTTCAAACATGAAGGTGGTGGCGCCTTGCGAAAGCGGTCCGTATACAATATAAGAGTGGCCGGTGATCCAGCCAATATCCGCGGTACAGAAAAAGATCTCGCCAGGATTATATTGGAATACGTTGGCAAAAGTATAGCCAGCATAAACCATGTATCCGCCGCAGGTATGTACCACGCCTTTTGGTTTGCCTGTTGAGCCTGATGTATACAGAATGAATAGCATATCTTCAGCGTCCATTTCTTCGGCTTCGCAGTTGATGTTGCCCTGGGTTTCTACTTTTTTGATCTCGTCTTCCCACCACACGTCACGGCCTTTGATCATCGAGATAGGTGTACGGCTGCGGGTTAATACGATCACTTTTTTTACAGAAGGACATTGTACCAGTGCGTCATCTATAATAGATTTTAACGGAATTTCTTTTGTTCCCCTATAGCCGCCATCGGCCGTGATCACAATGTTGCAGGTAGCATCTTTAATACGATCAGCAATAGATTGCGCGGAAAAACCACCAAACACTACCGAATGTATAGCGCCTATGCGGGCACAAGCTAATACAGCAATTGCCAGCTCAGGGACCATTGGCATATAGATACAAATACGGTCGCCTTTTTTGGCGCCGTTGTTTTTGAGCACATTGGCAAACTGGCAAACTTTTTCGTACAACTGGCGGTAGGTCAGCACGCGGTGATCTTCATTCGGGTCGTTCGGTTCCCATATAATGGCGGGTTTATCACCCAGCTTTGCCAGGTGACGGTCGAGGCAGTTTTCGGTAATATTTAGTTTTGCTCCCCTGAACCATTTGATATTTGGTTCAGTAAAGTTCCATTCCAGCACCTTTAGCCACGGCTTGCGCCACTGGAAATTCCCGGCAATATCGGCCCAGAACTCTTCGGGTTGCTCAACGCTTTTCTGATAGGCTTGTTGGTACTCTTCAAAAGAAGTGATCTTCATGGTTGTGTATTGTTGATGATTTGTTGTTACTTATATGACCTTATTGTTCACTAAGCACAGCGGAATATCAAATAGTAAATTGGTGAGCGAAAATTAGTGATTTTATTGGGAAAGGGGTAGGTTTTGTAGGATAAATTAATAATTTTATAACAACAGACAATATGCAGTAGGCCTTTGCACACCACGTTTCGAGTGCCGCAGCATGACATCTTTTTATATACTCAGTGCTTAAATGTATAACGTACTACGTAAAACGTACACCCTCAAAAATATTTTTAAATTCTCTATTGAATATTTGATTCAAAATCCTGATATTTGCAAACTCTTTTAAGAAAAGGGATTGAATTAAATCGATTGTCATGTCAAGAATTTGTGATTTAACAGGAAAAGGTTCACTGGTTGGTAACAACGTTTCTAACTCAAATGTTAAGACCAAACGCAGGTTTCACCCTAATTTAAAGCTGAAGAAGTTTTATATTCCTGAAGAAGATAAGTGGATCACTCTGAAAGTATCTACTTCGGCTGTTAAGACCATCAGCAAGAATGGTATAACTGCTTGTATCAATAAATACGTTAAAAAAGGATACATTTAGTAGGTTATACGTTTGACGTCATACGTTTTACGTTTGGCATCGATGTAAATCTAATTTGAAAATAACGTAAAACGTACTACGTATTACGTACAACAAAATAAGAAGATGGCAAAAAAAGGTAATAGGGTTCAGGTAATATTAGAATGTACCGAGCATAAAGAAAGCGGACTGCCAGGCATGTCTCGTTATATCACTACCAAGAACAAGAAAAATACTACTGAAAGATTGGAATTGAAGAAATTCAACCCGGTATTAAGGAAAGTAACCGTTCACAAAGAAATTAAGTAAGTTATACGTTTAACGTTGTACGTTCTACGTATATCTGCTAACAATAATTGAAAATAACGTAAAACGTCCAACGTATTACGTAAAACATAAAATAACATGGCAAAGAAAGTAGTTGCAACCCTGAAAACAGGAAAAGGCAAAGAATATTCAAAAGTGATCACCATGACTAAGTCGCCTAAAACTGGTGCTTATTCATTCAAAGAAGTAATCGTACATAACGACCACGTTAAGGATGCGATCAATGCTTCCAAAGCTCACTAATCAGATCTGAAAAATATATAAAAGCCGTCTTGTGTTAACGAGAGGGCTTTTTTTGTTAAGCCTCACCCCATCCCTCTCCAAAAGAGAGGGGGTTAATAAGGCTGAATTTAATAATTAATACTAAGAACTCCTCCCCTTTGGGGAGGCTGGGAGGGGCAAATGGGATTATTCGATTTTTTTAAGAAGAAAGAAAGCACGCCGCAGGAACAGGAGGCGCTGGATACTGGTTTGGAAAAAACCAAGGACAGCTTTTTTTCAAAGATCACTAAGGTAGTTGCAGGCAAATCAACTGTTGATGATGATGTGCTTGATGACCTGGAAGAAGTGCTGGTAACTTCGGACGTAGGTGTAAGTACCACCCTGAAGATCATCAAACGGATACAGGACCGCGTGGCCCGCGATAAATATGTAGGCACATCTGAACTAAACAACCTGCTACGCGACGAAATACAACATTTGCTTGCGGAAAACAATAGTAATGATTTTACCAATTTTGAATATGGCAACCATAAACCTTATGTGATTATGGTGGTGGGAGTAAATGGTGTTGGTAAAACGACTACTATCGGTAAACTGGCGCATAAACTAAAACAAGCCGGTAACAAGGTAGTGATCGGCGCAGCGGATACTTTCCGTGCGGCTGCTGTGGAGCAGATTCAACTTTGGGGTGAACGCATAGGCGTAAAAGTTGTAGCACAGGCAATGGGATCGGATCCGGCATCGGTGGCTTATGACACCTTACGCTCTGCAGTCGCCAATGGCGACGATGTGGTAATTATAGATACTGCCGGTCGTTTACATAATAAGGTTGGTCTGATGAATGAGCTGACCAAGATCAAAAACGTAATGGAGAAGGTAGTGCCCGGTGCACCGCACGAGATATTGCTGGTACTAGATGCGTCAACCGGCCAAAATGCTATTGAACAGTGCAAGCAGTTTACCGAAGCCACAGCCGTTAATGCCCTTGCATTAACCAAGCTGGACGGTACTGCCAAAGGTGGTGTGGTAATCGGTATTTCGGATCAGTTCAGGATCCCGGTAAAATATATAGGTGTGGGCGAAGGGGTGGAGCATCTGCAATTGTTTGATAGAAAGGCATTTGTGGATAGTTTATTTAAACAATAGAATAATTAATAGATCGTCATTGCGAGCCTGTCTGCCGACAGGCAGGCTCGCAATGACGCTTATATTTAGATAGGTGAGATGAGGACAAAGTCAGTAAATAAGGCAGAAATAGTAACTAAACCACGTGTAAACGTAGTCACCCTTGGTTGCTCCAAGAATATTCATGATTCAGAAGTTCTGATGGGTCAACTCAAGGGTAATAGCTTTGATGTGGTACATGAGGCTGACAAGGTGGCAAGCGACGATATCATCGTGATCAATACCTGCGGATTTATTGATAATGCCAAACAAGAATCAATAGATACTATTCTGCAATACAGCGAGCTGAAAGAGCAAGGGAAAGTAGGCAAGGTGATCGTTACGGGATGTTTGTCTGAACGCTATAAACCAGAATTGGAAGCTGAGATCAGCAATGTTGATTCATGGTTTGGTACCAATGATCTGCAAAACCTCTTGAGTACTTTAGGCGCGAATTACCGTCACGAACTGGTAGGAGAGCGTCTGCTAACCACACCAACCCATTTTGCCTATTTCAAAATTGCCGAGGGCTGTAACCGTCCCTGCTCGTTTTGCGCTATTCCTTTAATGCGTGGTAAGCATGTATCTAAACCGATCGAAGATTTGGTAAAGGAAGCAAAATACCTTGCAAAAAACGGAACTAAAGAACTGATATTGATCGCACAGGACCTAACCTATTACGGTCTTGACCTCTATAATAAACGTAACCTGGACGAACTGCTTCGCCATTTATCTGATGTGAATGGTATTGAGTGGATCCGCCTGCAATATGCTTATCCTTCAGGGTTTCCTATGGAGATACTGGATGTCATGAACGAGCGCGAAAACATTTGCAATTACCTGGATATGCCGCTGCAGCACATCAGCGATGATATGTTGAAATCCATGCGCCGCGGAACTACCAAACAAAAGACTATCGACCTGGTAAATGCTATTCGCGATAAAGTGCCGAACATTGCCATGCGCACCACGCTGATCACAGGTTATCCTGGCGAGACAGAACAAAACTTCGAAGAAATGCAGCAATGGGTTGAAGAAACCCGCTTCGATCGTTTGGGCTGCTTTACCTACTCACATGAAGAAAACACACACGCCTATTCTTTGGTTGATGATGTTCCGGAAGAAGTAAAGCAGGAACGTGCTGATGCCATTATGGAAATCCAGCAGGGTATCTCGTATGAAAAGAACCAGGAAAAGATCGGCGAAACCTATAAAGTGCTGATCGATAAAAAAGACGGCGGTTACTTTGTTGGCCGTACGGAATTCGATTCGCCTGAGGTAGATAACGAGGTGTTGATCGACGCTAAAAAGCATTATGCTACGGTAGGCAGCTTTGTTAACGTGAAGATCGACAGTGCGGAAGACTTCGACCTTTATGGACAAATTGTAAAATAACCGGATTTTAAGCGGGCAATTATTGTTTTAAGATTTTAAAATCTAATTTCGGGTAATAAATTAGACGATGGAGGCCATAATTAAATCCGAAATCTCACATCCGAAATCCGAAATCAAAAGCATGGATGCTGCCTGTATAAGCTACAAAGAGACTGGATATTTCTTGCAAACGGTTATCGATTATCTGGAAGATAAACCCGAATTACGTCCGTTTTACAGCTATAGGCCCGATTGGAAAGGTTTCGAAGCACTGCTTCAAAATAAGAAAGTGGTTGCCGACCGAAACTTACTTGCAAGGGTGCTGACCAAACAATACCAAACTATTTCACCACTTGCCACTCTCCACTCACCACTGGTTCAGAGCAATATCGATCTTCTCAAATCAGAAAATACTTATACCATAACTACCGGTCACCAGTTAAACATCTTTGCTGGTCCGCTTTATTTTATTTATAAGATCGTTACTGCAATCAAACTGGCAAGGCAGCTGAAAGAGAAATTCCCTGACAAGAATTTTGTGCCCGTTTATTGGATGGCGTCGGAAGATCATGACTTTGCCGAGATAAACTATACCAATATTGGCGGAAAAAAAGTGCACTGGTGGTACGAGGCGTCTGGAGCAACCGGACGTATAGATCCGGTTACCATGCGTCAGGCTTTAAATCAATATAAAGGAGTTTTAGGCTTGGATCATCATGCCGGGGAGCTGGCAGAGATTGTTGAGAACGCCTACGCAAAATTTGGCAAACTTGCTGATGCGACCCGTTACCTGGTAAATGCTTTGTTTGGTCAATATGGATTAGTTATCATCGATGCAGACGATCACGATCTGAAAAAACAGTTCGGCCATATTATTGAGGAAGATATTGTTGAGCAGCACAGCTCAAAAAATATCGAGACCACGAATGAGCAGCTCAAAAAGCTTCACGTACACATACAGGTAAATCCCCGCGAGATCAACTTTTTTTATCTGAATGATGGCCTGCGTGAACGTATCGTATTTGAAGATGGCGTTTACAACGTACTGAATACCGAGATCAGTTTTACCAAAGAGGAATTACAAAGAGAAATTCATACAATGCCTGAACACTTTAGTCCAAATGTGGTCATGCGACCGCTATACCAGGAATACATTCTGCCAAATATCGCTTATGTAGGTGGTGGTGCCGAAGTGGTTTATTGGCTGGAACTGAAATCGAACTTCGAGTATTATAAGGTTGACTTTCCGATACTGATACTGCGTAATTCAAGCTTGATTATTCCTAAACAATCAGCGTCTAAAGTGGCACGGATGGAACTACCTGTGATGGAGTTATTCAAAAGCACCGATGCCATCAAAACCAATTGGATAAAACGGCATAGCGAACACGAGCTTTCCCTTAGAGAGGAGTGGAGTGAGCTGCAACAAGTCCTCGAAAAAATCAAACTTCGTTCATCTAAGATCGATCCTACATTGGCTCAATCGACAAGCGCGATACAGGCAAGGTTAGAGCACGCCATAGAACGTCTGGAGAAGAAACTGATCAGGGCCGAAAAGAAAAATTACCATACCCGCCTGGAGCAAATAGATCATATCAAGGCTGAGCTTTTCCCAAAAGATAGTTTGCAGGAGCGCACCGAAAACTTTGGCTTGTTTTATGTAAAATGGGGCCAGCAGTTCATCGATGAACTCATCCGCCATTTTGAACCGCTGGATTTTACCTTTACTGTACTGACTGAAAACTAATGCAATTCCAATCTACCATTTTAACCCTTCCCGGTATTGGCGGCTCGGGGCCGCAGCATTGGCAATCTTTATGGGAAAAGGAATATGGCTTTACCCGCATAGAGCAACAGGAATGGGAGACACCATTCAGGGATGAATGGGTGGCAAACATTCAAAAAGCGGTATCGAAATACGATCCAAAAAAGGTAATCCTGGTTGGCCACAGTGCTGTATGTTCGGCCATAGCTAAATGGGCAGAACGATATCAAACTAAAATTAAAGGTGCTTTGCTGGTGGCGCCTGCAGACCCTGAAGCGCAAACTTTTCCGCAAGGCGCGATAAGTTTTGCACCAATGCCTTTGTTCAAATTACATTTTCCGTCTATTGTGGTTGCAAGTTCTAACGATTTCTTTGCTACGATTGAAAGAGCAAAACACTTTGCCGATGCATGGGGCAGCGAATTCATCAATATTGGCGAAGCCGGTCATGTCAATGTAGCTTCGGGATATGGGCAGTGGGATCAGGGGTTGGAGATATTGAAGAGGTTGGATAGCTGATAAGTTTAGAAACTGATTTTCTTGTTTAAAACGTATTAAGCCGATACCATAAGGTTGCTATATTTGCGCGTATGCTCATCTCTGAATCTATTCTTCGCAGTTTTACTGAAAATATTTTCACGGCAATGGGCTGTAGCGCCGAACATGCGCGCCTGGCGGCTGACGTATTGATCAAATCCGATTTACGGGGGATTGATTCACACGGTGTAGCCCGGCTGAATGGCTATGTGCGCCTGTGGGAAAAGAAACGGATCAACACCAACCCCGACATTAAAATTGTGCATGCAACAGCCACAACCGCAACAGTTGACGGCGATGCAGGATTGGGTTTGGTAGTAGCTCCTTTTGCGATGAAAGTAGCTATTGAAAAAGCAGAAAAATATGGTTCAGGATGGGTGTCAGTATGCAATTCTAATCATTTTGGGATAGCAGGTTACCATGCCATGAAGGCTGTGGAGCGGGATATGATCGGTTTCGCGATGACCAATGCCAGTCCGCTGGTATCACCAACTTTTTCGAGTGAGCGTCTGCTGGGCACCAACCCGATGTGTTATGCATTCCCTGCTGGAAAATATCCAGCGGTGATCGTAGATATGGCTACCTCCGCTGCCGCAAATGGTAAACTGGAAATCGCCCAGCGCGCGGGTGAACAAGTTCCGGAAGGATGGATACAAAATAAACAGGGAGAACCAACCACAGATCCACATGCTTTAAAATCAGGGGGCGCCTTATTGCCCCTGGGCAGCGACCGCGATCATGGCAGTCATAAAGGGTTTGGGTTGAGTGCAACGGTCGATATACTTTCAGCAGTGTTATCAGGAGCCAACTATGGTCCCTGGGTTCCGCCATTTGTTGCCTTTCTCGATCCGCCAAATGACCCGGTGGGTAAAGGTATCGGCCACTTCGTAGGTGCTATGCGGGTGGATGGTTTCCGGCCGGTTGATGAGTTTAAACAGCATATGGACAACTGGATCGGTCGTTTTAAATCGTCTGCAACTATCGACCCGGGTCAAAAAGTGATTATTCCCGGAGAACCGGAGTTAGAGGCTGAAGCAGAAAGGAAAATCAGTGGAATTCCATTGGTGGATGCGGTGGTAAAGGATTTGAATGAGATAGCGGAGAAATTTGGAGTAGATCCATTGTAATAATGCTTGTCGTGTTTCTCCGATGGCTAGCGGAGAAACATCTTCTTCACCATACATATGGGGTAGGCATGATGAAGAAGATTCCTCGCTTCGCAATCGGAATGACAAAGTTACAATTACGCAATCTTAGTGTATTCCTTTAAATAGCCTGCTCCAGCGAATAGAATTAAAGAATGAACCTGCTGAATCCGTGCTCATCCAGATAAACAAAGCTTTACCTACGATGTGGTCTTCAGGGACAAATCCCCAGAAGCGTGAATCCTCGGAATTGTGGCGGTTATCACCCATCATCCAGTAATAGTTTTGTTTGAATGTATAGCTGGTAGCTACTTTGCCATTGATGAGGATATCGTTGCCTTTTAGTTCCAGCTTGTTGTTTTCGTAAGCCTCAATGACGCGCCTGTAAACCGGTAAGGTTAGGCTATCGAGTTTGATAGTCATGCCGATTTTTGGTATAATGATTGGCCCGTAATTATCCACGTTCCATTTCAGGTGCGGGTCATGCGGGAATTCTTCGGGATTGAAGGTATTTCTTGGTTGTATATATTCTGTTACCGATTTAATATTCGAATATCCTTTCAAAGTAGCGGCTGCCTGGCGTGTCATCAGCATTTCGCCATTGGCCATGCCCGGTTCAATATGCAGGTCTGTCAGAATCTGCGGGTTGATCTGATTTCCGTCTGAGGTTACTAGGTAGGATGGCTGGCTTTGCGGTGGATTAGGATTGGCTTTACCGTTTACGTAAACCTGGGCATCAACAATGGAAAGCGTATCGCCCGGCGTGCCCTGGCAGCGTTTAATGTAGTTATCCTCTTTATCAACAGGACGATAATACGGCGAGTCTGACTGCATCGGGAAGTTAAATACTACTACATCACCTCTTTTGATATCGCTAAAGCCTGGCAGGCGATAGTAAGGCAATTTTATAATATCAGAATATGATTTTGTGCCGATAAGCGGCATAGTATTTTGCGCAAAAGGGAATGATAGCGGCGTCATTGGTAAGCGCGGACCATAGTTCATTTTGCTTACAAACAGATAATCACCTACAAGTAAGGTGCTTTCCATCGATCCGCTGGGGATCACGTAAGCCTCAATAAAAAAAGTACGGATTATGGTTGCCGCCAGCACTGCAAAAACAATGGCTTCTGTCCATTCGCGGGATTGTGATTTTTTTAATTGCTTGCTGTATTTTTCCCTGAACTCAGGTGTTTGTGAAGGGCCAAGATATTTAGTTTCTTTATCGTTACCCCATTTGATCAGGTAAATAAATGGCAATACTACTCCTGCGAACCATTCACGTAATGAGAACTTACCAAATGATTTCAACAGATCGATAGTGATGCCAATAATCGCCAGGACATTAATACCCGGAATCAACATTAAAATGATCCACCATTTAGGTTTACCGGTAAGCTCTATCATTACGTAGGCATTATAAATTGGTATATAGCCCTGCCAACCGGGACGGCCTGCTTTTTGAAATAATTTTGAAAAGCCAACAAAAGGCAATACGATGTATAATACAAGAAAAATGATAAGCTCTATGATACTCACGCTGGTGTTTTTTTAATTTGGTTGATCTTAAATATCAAAATTGAACATCTCCTGAACAGAGAAGAAGCCTTTTTTATTATGAACCCATTCTGCGGCCAATACTGCACCCAGTGCAAAGCCATTACGGTTATGCGCTGTATGTTTAAATTCGATGGTGTCCACTTCCGAATCGTAAATTACGGTATGGGTACCTGGTACACTGTCGATACGGAATGACTCGATTAGTACCTGTTCATTTTTCAGGCTGCTCTCATCGGCGTCATTGCCTTCAGCGGTTAATACATTTATCCACTCTTTTTTGCGGTCAAGATTGTCTATTATTCCTTCAGCAATGGTAATAGCAGTTCCACTCGGCGAATCCAACTTTTGGGTGTGATGAATTTCTTCTACCTGTACATCATAATAAGCGTAGTCATTCATCAGCTTCGCCAACTTCCTGTTGATATGAAAGAAAATATTTACGCCAATGCTGAAGTTGGATCCATATAGCAATGTGCTGCCGCTATCAACACAATTTTGTTTTACCTGGTCCAGGTGTTCATACCATCCGGTCGTGCCAACCACTATAGGTACCCCGGCGTCAAAACAATGTTGTATGTTGTTTAAAACAGATGCGGGAGTAGTGAATTCAATCACTGCGTCGGCCTTTTTTAGGTTTTCGGCAGTAAGTTCGTGTTGATTATCGTGATCAATTTTTAATACAATGTTATGTTTACGGTCGGTGGCGATCTTCTCAATGATCTTACCCATTTTTCCGTATCCTAATAATGCAATGTTCATTCCTTAAGGTTGTTCGTTAACAGCAGGCGTAAATATATATTTTATTCTATTTAAGTCTTGATTCTGAAAGGATATTTAGGACTTATTTAAGTGTAAAGGTGATTTTTACAGCCGGAATAAACATAGATGTGTTGTTTAATGCGTACATAGGCTGGCCTATAGTGCCCGGACTTACTTTGAATGATAAGTTATTATCCATCGAATAACTGTGTATAAACTTAGCATCAATGTATGCATCTATCATTTGAATACCCCAACCGCCGACGAAGCCCAGTATTCCAAGATCCCGGTTACGCCGGAAAAGGTTGGTCCATGTAACCACATCATCATTCGAGACGCCGGTGAGAGCCGGGTCATTCCGATCGGTATTAACAATGCCTTTCTCGCGAAGCAGGGCCTCTTTCAAAAACGCTTTATAATTTTTCTGATTATATACCACCACATCTCCCAGCAATGCAAGCCCGCCGTAAATGAGCGGCACTTTCCACCAGCGATGGTTATAGAGCTGGCCCCAGCCCGGTATCATCAGCGAGCGCATTACCGCTTTATGCGGATCATGCAGACTATCAGGGTGGTAAATTTTTTCTTTGGTGATTTTAGGGTAGTAACGTTTTGAAGTTACCGAGTCTTTCACCCGGTTCAGGCTGTCTTTTTTATTTTTCACAGCAACGGTATCCGGTTGTTGAGCCTTTGCAGCAACAGCCAATCCCAACAGTAACCAGAAAATAAACAAACATTTATACATGCTTACCAATCCAGCATTTCAAGGATGCGGTTAAGATCATCCTCGGATAAGAAAGGGATCTCGATGCTGCCCTTTCCCTGGCTGTTTAATTTTAATTTAACATTTGTGCTGAATTTCGATGCAAGGTCGTCCTGTATTTTTTGTACCTGGAAAGACAGCGGTTCAGGTTGTTTGCCTTCCTTTTTTACAGGCGCCTTTTGCATGTCGCGCACCATTTCTTCCACCTTGCGAACCGACAGCTCTTGCTGGATAATCTGTTGATGGATATATAATTGTTTTACAGCGTCAGATACTGATATCAGTGCTTTGGCATGGCCCATACTGATCTGGTTATCGCGGATAGAAGCCTGGATAGTCGGTGGCAATTTCAGCAAACGTAGATAATTGGTTACCGTCGAGCGGTTTTTGCTTACGCGTTCGCCAAGTTCTTCCTGCTTCAAACTACACTCATCTATCATCCGCTGAAAGCTAAGAGCAACTTCTATTGCATTCAGGTTTTCACGTTGAATGTTTTCGATCAAAGCCATTTCCAGCATCTGCTGGTCATTAGCTGTGCGCACATAAGCAGGTATCTGTGTCAGTCCGGCTAATTTTGAAGCGCGTAACCGGCGCTCGCCTGATATCAGCTGAAACTTATGAGCATTTACCTTACGTACAGTGATAGGCTGAATTAGGCCCTGTAATTTTATGGAATCCGCCAATTCTGCCAAAGCCTCCTGGTCAAAATCAGTACGCGGCTGAAATGGGTTTACTTCTATTTCGGCGATTTTTATTTCATTGACAGAACCCATCCCGTTTACGTCGGAACTGGTGCCAATTTCATTTTTATTCGGAAGTACGTTTACAGAATCATTTAATAGGGCGCTTAATCCCTTGCCCAAAGCGTTTCTCTTCTCTGCACTCATTTACTTATATAGTTTCTGTTGTGGCTATGGTTTCGCCTTTTAACATTCCATTTTTTCGCACAATTTCACGGGCCAGGTTCAGGTAGTTGATCGCTCCTTTGCTGTTGGCGTCATGCATGATGACCGACATTCCAAAGCTGGGCGCTTCGCTTAAACGTGTATTGCGTTGAATAATTGTTTCAAAAACCATGTCTTCGAAATGATTTTTCACTTCTTCAACTACCTGGTTGGATAGGCGGAGCCTTACATCGTACATGGTTAACAATATACCTTCAATCTCCAGAGTTGTATTTAAGCGTGTTTGAACGATCTTTATTGTATTCAGGAGCTTGCCTAAACCTTCCAATGCGAAGTATTCACACTGTACCGGCACAATCACAGAATCTGCGGCGCTCAGTGCATTAATAGTGATCAAGCCCAATGATGGCGAGCAATCGATGATGATAAAATCATACTCGTTGCGTACACTGTCGAGCACGGCTTTCATTTTATACTCACGATCAACCAGGTTGATCATTTCTATTTCGGCGCCTACCAGGTCGATGTGGGCCGGTAGCAGATCAAGATTGGGCGTTTCGGTTTTCTGAATAGCGTCATGTGCATCGATATCATTTATGATGCACTCATAAATGCTATTCTTAATGGTGCGCGGATCAAAGCCTATACCTGATGTTGAATTTGCCTGCGGATCGGCATCAACCAGTAGTGTTTTGTATTCCAGAACTGCCAAACTTGCAGCCAGGTTTATGGAAGACGTAGTTTTTCCTACGCCGCCTTTTTGGTTGGCTAAAGCAATAATTTTACTCATTCGTATGTTCCAATTTTTTTACAGGTGTAGGTTTTATACCAACGCGAAATGAAAGCAGAAATTTCTACCTTCGCAAAGGTAAATACCGGGCTAAAGATACATATTTTAACTATACAGAAATCCACAGCTTAGGGCAAATTACAAACAAAAACAATTAGTGAATTGGTGAATGAGTGAATTAGCGAATGGCTTCAAGAATGGTTTACCCAGCTTGAATATTCGCACAATTTCCATAGGGGGAACCTTTCCAACTCACTTATTCGCTAATTCACTAATTAAAGAAATGATCGCTATCATATCATCTACTAATCGTCCCGGAAGCTCAACGCTTAAGGTTGCTCAATATTACCAAAGGAAATTAAAGGACAAAGGAGCTGACGCTCAATTATTGTCTTTATTAGAATTGCCGGCTAACCTGATTGAAACCGATCTTTATGGCAAGCGGAGCAAAGAGTTTGAACCTATCCAGGACATCGTTACTAAAACTGATAAATTCCTGTTCATTATTCCGGAATATAATGGCAGTTTCCCCGGAGTGCTTAAAGTATTTATAGATGCCTGTTCCTTTCCTGAAAGCTTTTACGAGAAGAAGGCTGCGCTGATAGGCGTTTCATCCGGCAGATACGGCAACATCCGCGGGGTTGATCATTTTACTGGTATCTGCAACTATATTCATCTTCACGTAATGCCGCTAAAGATCCACATACCCTCTGTTCATAAAGAGTTAGACGCAGAAGGCAATTTCTTTAAAGAAGATACCCTGAAGTTTACCGGCGAGCAGATTGATAAATTCATTAAGTTTTGATTCGATTAAGTTGATTTAGTTGGATTAGACGCCTAACCACTTAACTTAATCAACAACTTAACTCAATCAACTAACGCCCATTAATCACTTTAGCCATGCCAAACGCGGCGGCGGCAGCAAGCGCGCCGATAATCAGAACTTTTAGCGCGCCGGATAAAGGCGGTTGCCCGGTTACTTTACTCTTGAAGAAGCCAAACACAAACAGACAGATAGAAGTGATAGCGCAGGAGTAATACAAAGCCTGCTGTGAATCTTTTATGAAAAAGTAAGGCGACAAAGGTATTATCCCACCAATAATATAAGATATCCCGATGGTAATCGCGCTTTGCGTGGCGCGGTTTGCCTCGGGTTTCTCCAGCCCAAGCTCGTAACGCATCATAAAATCAACCCAGGCGTCTTTGTCTTTTGCCATTTCGTTGGCAATTTCATGTTGCAGATGCTCAGATATGCCAAAACCTGCAAATACTTCCCGTACCTCCATTTTCTCCTGCTCGGGAACTCTTTCTACTTCATCATATTCCCTTTTCAATTCGGAATTATAATGATCCGCCTCTGTTTTACCTGCCAGAAAACCGCCGAGCCCCATGGCAATTGATCCGGCTACAATTTCGGCTATACCGGCAGTAACTACTATACCTGATGAGGTAATAGCCCCGCTTAAACCTGCGGCCAGGGCAAAAGGGACTGTTAAACCATCAGACATGCCAATAACAATATCCTTTATGGTATCTGAGCTTTTTAAATGATGTTCGTGATGCATGTGATAAATGTACAAGTATGATTATCGTTTTGACTATCAAATTGTTATTTATGATTAGTCTGAATTAGGTATTTTAATGAAAATAACTATTTTTAGGGTGTGATTTTTTGCCAACTGTAAACCTTTATTGCATGAAATTTTTTTACAAAGCACTTCTTAGTGTTGTTTTGCTGCCAGCCTTGTCCTATGCCCAAAGCAATTATAAACCAGGTTATGTTGTCAACCTCAAAGGTGATACCCTAAAAGGATTTATTGATTACCGTGAGTGGAATTCGGATCCGGATGCTATTGCGTTTAAAACTGCTTTAGCAGATAAAACCCCAAAAGAATACCGTCCATCAGATATTTCTTATTTTAATATTGCCGGCTTAGACGCATACTGGCAATACAGCGGCCCAATTAGTATGGATATCACCGAGAAGGACCATTTAGGATATTCCAGGGATACAACTTATCAAACAGTCACTGTCTTTTTTAGGGTATTGCAAAAAGGGAATAACCTAGCCCTATATTCTTATACCGATGGATTAAAAACCAGGTTTTTTATAGGTCAGGCACCTGGATATTCACCAGGGGAATTGGTATACAGGCTATATTATAATTATAGCGGGGATAACACTAGTGGTCAAAAAGGGGTAACCGTGAATGAAAATACTTATATGAAACAGCTGTTCGCATTGGCTAATCAATACGGGGTGTTAAACGATGATCTGCAACGGGAAATAGAGCGCGCGGATTACAGAAAGGATGATCTTTTAAACATTGTAAGCAAGATTAATCGCATATCCAGAGATGAGCTTAAGAAATCAGATCAATCAAAAGGCCCGATTTATAATTTGTTTGTTAGCGCCGGGGCGAATGTCAACCGTATAACTACAGTTACAACTTCGCCGTACCACCAGGGCGGTGGCAGGTCACAGACTTCAATTATGCCGGCTGCATCTTTTGGAATTAATTTTTTTGCAAATCCAAGTACTCGCCAATTGCAATTCAGAATTGAAGCCGGGGTGGCGTTAAGCAAATACGATTATTCGTATAACTTAGAAGTTTCCCCTTATATCCCATTCAAAGCAGGCTTTAACGAAGTTGAATTTTCTATTTCTCCTCAAATAATATATAACTTTTATAACGCTGAAAATCTAAAAATTTTCGCCGGCGTGGGGGTAACATTCAGTAAATATAGTTTCTCGAATGCTTATTTCGGCTCTCAAAGTGAGCCTAATACAGCTTCGGATATATCGGCCAATAATCTTTTTTATTTCCACAAGTCAGACGATACATTTTTGTTTAAAATCGGCTTACAGATTTATAAAAACTGGGGCATATTTGGCCAATATTCAAGCGGGGTTGCGGTTGATGAAGGAGGGTATTTCGCGATGTCTTCCAAGGCTGCCCGGTTTGGTATAAACTACTACTTCTGGTAAAATTAACTTATCGCAAAATCACTACCCAACCAGATAATTTAGGAGTATTATTTTTCAGATCGATGATGTAATAGTAGGTCCCCATTGGCAGAGGCGAGCCATCTCGTGTACCATCCCATGGTTTAGGATATCCTGTACTTTGGTATACTTTCTGGCCATTACGATCGAAAACCGAAACAAGGCATGCTGGGTAAGTGATTAAGGCATCAATGTTCCACAAATCATTGATGCCATCATTATTTGGTGTGAACGCATTGGGGATAGTGATCTTTTTATAAACTTTTACAAACATGCTGCTCGTCGCAGTTCCGCACGTTTGCGATACAACGTTCAACGTATAAGTAATGTCGTCTTTAGGGCTGGCCTTGGGTGTTATAGAATTGGGGTTATCTAACCCGATTGTTGGCGTCCAATAGTAATTGGTGATGTTGTCGCCACCTATTATGCCATCTAACAGCACTGATTGGCCTTCAAAAATTACTTTGCCTCCGCCTGCATTGGCTATTGGGTTTTTGTTTACCGTTACCGTGACAGACTTGGTATCATCGTAACAACCATCGTTGCTAACCTTAACCGTGTAAGTTGTGGTTTGCCCAGGACTGGCGATAGGGCTGGCTATATCGTCATGGTCTAATCCGTCAGATGGGGTCCATTTGTAATAGAGTCCACCTGATGCAAACAAACGGGCTGATTCCCCCGCACATATTGCGGGGCTATTGCCAACAATAGCTACTACTTTAGGTACAACTTTCACCATTGTTCGAGCCGGGGTACTGCTACAACCGGCCGCCGACGTTGTCACAACAGTATAAATTCCGGCATTTGAGGGAGTGACATTATTAATTATTAGCGGGTTTTGGTTACTTGCAGTAATATTGGGGCCCGACCATACGTAGCTTACTCCGCCCGTAGCGGTAAGTGTTAAAACATCGCTTTCGCAAACGGTTTGTATCGCGGGTGTTTGCGCTACGGGTAAGGGATTTACAGTAATGGTGAGTGGCTGCGAACTCACATTACAGGTTGGGGATGATATGTTTTCGCCCTCACCAACGACGAGTCTATATTGGTAGGTGCCGCTTTGGACATTAACCATATTTAAATTGAATGTAGTGTTGGTCTGTCCTGATATGTTGGTCCAGCCGGCATTGTTCTGATTAATCTGCCATTGCAAAAAAGGATTGTTATATCCCGGGCCAACGCTGGCCTGTAATGTGTAATTTGCACTGCTCCCTTCGCAAATACTTTGCGGCGTTGTGGAAGTTAAATCGCCAAAGCCTGTTTGCACGATCGGTCCACAGGCCCTGAAGGCGATATCATCCAGTATCAAATCGTTGCCATTCCCGCCCGGTGCATTATTAGTCATTTTTACAATCACATCGGTAACGCCGGGAGGAGTAACAAAATACGTTCCGTATTTTTTCCATGTAGGCTGGGCCGTTGGTTGTATGGTATCGGTATTGTAAGTTTTCAGTACCTGACCGGAACTTGTTTCTATAGAGAAAGTGATATTAGGTTGAATTACATTAGGTCCGCTTGCTGCAAGGGGCATCAGATTCAAAATGTAGGCTGAAAATTCATAGGTAGTATTAGGGCATAAGCCATTAGCCGTTTCTGTAAAAAATATACTCGGTTGATAGCTTGCATTAACAATCATCATATAGCCGTTCGGGTTGCCGGTATGATCGCTTGTTACATTATGCCAGGTGCCGTAACAACTACCTGTAAGACTGTTAGCTATGGTGTATTGGCCATCATTAGGGCATTTATCAGATGTGTAGCTCATATTGGTAATGCTACCGGACAAAGCTGCGCCGGGATTTAAGCCTGAGCCAAAAGTTTGATAAATTACCGGATCGCCCAAGCTACCCGAACAAGTTTGCGCGGCAGATATAGACGCGAACATAACTAACAGAAAAAATAAGAATAGATTAAAGCTCTTCGGTCGCATTAGGTTGGCCAGGCAAAATGCCCAACTTCAAAAATAATATTTTATCGCTGTATTTCTTTTAACTGCCAAAATGTTTGTTACACAGCGACTTTTCGCAGAATAAAGGGTTACATTTGCCGCAGCACTGTTGATGCTTATGTCGAAAAACTACCCTTTATTTTTTCTTTTTATTGCAGTTCCGTTTGTTAGCTTTTCTCAAGCCCGAACTGATACATTGCAGAAGGATACAACCAGGGATTTAACCGAATTAACAGTAAAGGGCTATTTGATTGAACAGCCTGTTTTAAGTGTGCCTGCATCAGTTGCTCTGTTAAGCGCGTCGCAACTGAGTTTACAACCGGAAAATTCACTGGTATCAGCTATGAATACTGTGCCCGGCGTGCGTATGGAAGAACGGTCGCCAGGAAGTTACCGTTTATCTATCAGGGGCAGTTTGTTGCGGTCACCGTTCGGTGTGCGCGATGTGAAGATCTATTATGATGAAATACCACTGACCGATGCAGGAGGTAACACTTACCTGAATGCGATTGATGTAAACAGTGTACAGGGTATCGAAATACTGAAGGGTCCTGACGGTAGTTTATTCGGCGCAAATTCAGGCGGGGTAGTACTGATCAGCCCGGTTAGCCGGTATAATAAGGGTAACTATTTATCGACTGAATTAAATGGCGGATCGTACGGACTTTTTCATGAGAACACCGCATTGCAAAATATTTCAGGGAATAATCAGCTGAACGTTAGCCAGGCTTATGAAACTTACGGCGGATATCGTCAGCATAGTTATATGGACAGGCATTATGTTCAGGCGTCGGATAAAGTGACCTTTTCTAAAGCCGATCAGCTTAAATTCCTGGGTTTTTATTCTGACATGGGTTATGAAACGCCCGGTGGCTTAACGTTAACACAGTTCGAATCTGATCCAAAACAAGCTCGTTTGCCTACTAAAATAATACCAGGCTCAATACAGCAGAAGGCAGGCGTTTATCAGAAAATACTGATAAGCGGACTTGTGAATAACTGGCAGATAAATGATCAGCTAAAGAATGTTACATCCATATTCGGTAGCTATGTCGATTTCTCCAATCCGTTTATAACTACATATAATCAGCGTTATGAAAGCACATACGGCCTGCGAACTTATTTTGAGTTAAGCGGAAAATCTGACCAAATTATTGACTGGAAGGTGAATTTGGGCCTGGAATGGCAGCAAACCAATTCTGATATCAATAGCTATGGTAATAAGTCTGGTGTGCGAGACACAGCGCAAACGCTGGATAAAATACATACCAATCAGCACTTTATTTTTGCACGTTACCTTGCCGATATTTATAAACGGCTACATGTAGAGGCAGCGCTGAGCCTTAACTATTATGACTATGAATTCCGGAATGTATTCCCTAACAACGAGACCGGGTTTACAAACCGTGGTTTCACTCCGCAGTTGATGCCCCGGTTGGCTTTATCTTACCAGGTCAGCAACAATTTTATCTGGAGGGCTTCGGTAAGCCGTGGATACTCAACGCCTACAACAGCTGAGATCAGGCCAACAGACCAGACGATCAATACCAATCTGCAGGCAGAGGATGGTTGGAACTACGAAACAGGTTTCAGGCTGCGTAATGCCGATGAAAGCATGTTCCTGGACGCTTCTGTTTTTTATTACAAGCTTAGTAATGCCATCGATCCTCAGCAAAATGCTAATGGAACAACATATTACATCAATGCAGGCGGCACAAAACAACCCGGATTTGAGCTGTATTTCAGCGATTGGGTTATCCGTCAAAACAATATCTACTTTGTCAGGGGGCTGCAAATAAATGCATCAGCTACCATTGATCGTTTTTCTTTTGATAATACCCACAATCAGTTAACAGGAGTGCCGAACCAGGTATTGGTCGGCAACATGCAGATTAAATTTCCCGCGCATTTATATCTTTTTGGACAATATAACTACACAGCCAAAATGCCGCTAAACGATGCAAGTACTGCTTATGCGCCTGCGTACAGTTTAGTGGAAATGAAAGCAGGTTGGGAGTGCTTGTTGGATCATAAAACAAGATTGATGATTTATGTTGGAGCAGGCAATATTTTGAATCAGAAATATAGCCTTGGAAACGATTTAAACGCCGTGGGCGGTCGGTATTATAATGCTGCAGCGCCAAGAAATTACTATGCGGGGATGAAGCTGATTCTTTAAGCTTGTTGAGCACTAAAAGTCCCCATTTGCAGCGAGGACTTTTAGTGCTGCGTTGCCTTTTTTATTTAGCTATCTCAGTAACGTTACTACCCCTCCCTTTGTTGTTAAAGGCCCTAAATTTTATTACAGAATTTTCTATTGTAACATCATCGTTATACACAGGGCTTTTTGCATCCGGATCTTTGCCATTGGTGGTATATCTTATTGTCATTCCGGGGAATTGTTCATTGGCTACCAATTTGCCGTTTTGTTCTATTACGCCCGGTTTCGGAATGCGGTATCCGTAGCCACCATTAAGGTGATCCAGGCGCGGCAATTCGCGTTTGCCTAAAACATTCAGGAAGTTCGACCATGCCTGTGCGTAAAGCTGCTGGCTTTTAGTGGTATCGTTTGTAGTGGCCCATTCAGGATCTTGTGCCCAGGCGCGTTCAGCAAAGCCAAGTAGACGAGGCAACAACATGTATTCCTCGCGTTCTGGTGTTTTAACGGTTTCTCCCCATAGTGCACTTTGCAAACCTATAATGTTGCTTTTGCCATAATCAGTCAGCCGCTGCTTGCCGATAAAGAGGTTACGATTAATGGGCAGTCCATTTTTATCCACTTTGGTGTTTTTGAAATAGTCGAAAGGGATAAATGAAAACGGTTTATCAATATCAGAAAATGCGCCCCAATAGTAGCCCGGCTCGTCAAACGATTTGTAATTCGCCATATCAAAATACAGGTTAGTAACGCACGACAACACTGTCTTGTATCCTGAGTTCGCCAACTTGTAAGCCAAGTCTTCGTTACCGTCGCCTATCGAATTATTCCAAACTTCTACCTGCAAATGCTCCGGCATAAAATCAGGATTAGGTACATAGAATGGCTTGCCATCAAGTTGGGTTTTGCGCAGCGCCATTTCTTCCCAGCCAGCCAGGCTAAGTCCCTTGGCCTTCACCATCTGGTTCACCCGGCCATAAAAATAATACCACAAGTCGCCTGTATTTTGTATTTCAGGGTGATTGGTCTGTAGAGCAAGATAAGCTGGTGATTTTTCCCAAACGTGGGCTGGCACTTCATCACCACCAAAGTGGATCATTTTTAATGGTGCGCCGGCCTCTTTATACATCGTTACAATATCATTGATCACTGTGCCGATAAAATTGTAGGTTGACGGCAGGGACACATCCATGATATTGTCATTCCAGAGCTGGTTTGAGCTGTATTGGGATTGGTCATTTAAATCATATAACAGGTATTTTTCCGCCTCTGCTTTTTTGCCCTGGGCCATCAGTTTGGCATAACGTGCGTTCATTGCCTTGATCGCTGCACGGGCATGGCCTGGTGTTTCGATTTCCGTAATAACGGTAATATGCCTTTCGGTGGCGTATTTTAATATTTCAATATAATCAGCTTTGGTATAAAAACCACTCCCCGGCAGTTTGCCGGTTTCCGGTCCGGAACCATGGCATGCAGGCAAAAAATGTTTGCTGTCCAACGTATGCCCGCGCTGTGAGCCAACCTCGGTCAATTCTGGTAATGAAGGTATTTCCAGGCGCCAGCCTTCGTCTTCAGTTAAGTGGAAATGGAAGGTGTTGATTTTATACAAAGCCAGTAAGTCAAGCAGTCTTTCAACCTGCTTTTTGGTTTGGAAATTACGGCCTACATCGAGCATGAATGCACGGTAGCCAAAGCGTGGGGAATCCTGTATCTCTACACATTGTATTTTGATTTCACTTTGTGATTTGGCATAAGCAGAAGGCGGGATCAGCGATAATAAAGATTGTATACCATAAAATATCCCGGTTGGAGTGGAAGCCACGATGAGAATCGCTTTAGGCTTCACTTCCATGGCATAACCTTCAGGGTTCATGCCAGCTTTGTAAACCAGCTTAATCGTGTTCTCACTTGCTGCGCTACCGCCTTGTAACATGGTGCCGAATTTTTTGGTTAATACCTCGGCTTCTTTTTCAAAACGGCTGTCGTTTACTATCTGGACACCGGAATTTAGCTTGAATATTCCTTTAGTTTCTGAGTAACTTGATGGGGTAGGAAATACCTTAGTTAGTTGTTTTTCAGGGATGTCAGTGATGCTGGCATTCTGATTATAGATTATCTCCGGAGTGACTAAACCTTTATATGTCGGTTTGAAAGGAGTTATGGTAACCGCTCCGACAGAATAGCCTTTATCCGCCTGGGTGTCCCAAACAATATAGAATCCCTCGGGAGCATCGGTAAAATTGACGATATTATCGGTGTCGATAAACTCGATGCGTACAGAAGCGCCCGGTTTTAATTCTGTGAATGTGTTGAGCGGTGTGAAGCTGAATAAATCGCCATTTATATGATCTACCTTAACATTATTGGTTGGACTTGCCGGCAAAAAATTATGCGGTGAGTTAAAATATATCTTCCAGCCGCTTGCCGGGAAGGTGTTTTTACCGGTATTAGTGATAGTAATTGCATTGAGTGATTGCGCCTTGTTTTGATAATCATCTTGAACGCCTTCCCATTTTATATGCAGATCACTTGCATTAAAGGGGGAAGAATCAATTTTTGAGGCGTTGGCCTTTGTGCCGACAATGAGGATCAGCATTACAATAAGTAACTGGCGCATAGTTTAGTGTTAGGTTTTTTCGAAGTAAATATAAACTTATTTACAAATTTTAAGAAGTCTGACGCCTTTTATAAAGAGAACTTTATCCAGCCATTACCCTCATATCCGAAAGTGAATTGTTTGGGGTGGATAATCTCAGCTAGTATCTCAATAGAATCTACTATTCGTGGTCCGGGACGGTTAAAATATTGATTGCCATCAGCAATATAAAAGCGATCATTCTTTACGGCTTTCATTTCAGAAAATCCGGGTAATTGAAGCAACAGATCAACTTCTTTCATCGTGCGACCGATGGAAAATCCGCATGGCATTACCACAATAACGTCCGGGTTTTGCTGCTGTATATCCTCCCATTTCACATAGGGTGAGTGCTTCCCATTTTCAGCCAGGATTGGTACCCCTCCGGCAATGCTGACTAATTCGGGAACCCAGTTGCCCGATACCATCATCGGTCCCAGCCATTCGATACAAGCTATGGTGGGTTTATTCTCCATAAACTTCAGCTTATGCCGGATAATATCTACACGTTCTTGCAAGTCTTCTATTAACTGCTCGCTCCGGTCAGCAACATCTAAAACCGCAGCTACTTCCCGGATATTATTAAAGATAGCCCTCAGGCTGTCGGGTTGCAGGGAGATAATGGTTGATTCCTTATCCAAATAATCTTCCAACGCTTCTTCCACTTCTTTTAGCGATACCGCACATACGTCGCATTGCGCCTGGGTGATTACAACATCAGGAGCCAGTTGCTTGATCACCTCCCGCTTTACCGTATAAACCGAAAGAGCGTCGGTCAGCAGTTCCTTTACTTTAATATCAATCGCTGCACTGCTTAGATTGTCCGGAATATTTGCATCCGAGCATATCGGCAGTCGTTTTACTGATGGAGGAAAATCACATTCATGCGAACGACCAATCAGGTTTTCTTCCAATCCTAATGCACAAACAATTTCGGTAGCAGCGGGTAACAGCGAGATGATCTTTTTAGACATTTATTAATGTGCAGATGTGCGAATGTGCAAATATGCAAATGATTTTTAAATGCTTGGTCAAATAGCATAATCAAACTGATTTATTGATTCTCGCATTTGCACATCTGCACATTCGCATATTTGCACATCAAAACCGTAATTTCGCCCCGATGATCTTGTTAACCTTTTTCATAGGACTTATAGCCAACTTTATTGGGTACATACCGCCGGGTAATATCAACCTTGCAGTGGTGCAGATCACCATTAACCGGGGCATGAAGCAGGCGCTCCAATTTATAACCGCGTTTTCATGCATCGAGTTCTTTTTTACCTATTTTATCATGAATGCGGCCGATTGGCTGTCGACGCAGGTTCACCTGGATACGGCTATCGACTGGGTCATGGTTGGGCTGTTTGGTACATTGGGAACTATTACCTGGATGCACCGCAAAAAAGCGCCTAAGCAATCAAAAAGACCAAGCCGCGATAGCATTACTTATGGCATCCTGTTAGGTTTTCTGAACCCGATGCAGATCCCTTTCTGGATGATCACCGGTACTTACCTGATCACGCACGAATGGATAGAAACCGGCCGGTGGCCGCTTGCTATTTTTAGCTTAGGCTCTGCGGCAGGCGCATTTTTATGCCTGTTTATTTATGCGGAGTTTGCCAAGTTTGTGAGAGATAAACTTGATTTGAGCAACAGGAAGATCAACACAGGTATTGCAATTCTATTCTTTGGATTTGCCGCCTATCACATTGTAAAGCAGTTGTATCTGCATGTGTTTAGGGGGTAGTTGATTGGTTAAGTGGTTCGATCATACTCAGTTAGTAACTCAATCAACTACTTAACCACTCTCCATTCAATATTCAACCGAGTAAAGCCAGTACCGCTTCCCGATCCTTCCCCAACTGTGTTGTCAAATCTTCTAGCGAAGTAAACTTAATGTCGCCGCGTACAAAGTGCAGAAACTCCATACGGATAGGCTGGGTGTAAATGTCCTGGTTGAAGTCGAAAATATTTACCTCGATATTGCGGGTGATGCCATTAATGGTAGGTCGGTGGCCGATATAACCCATACCTTTATATTTCTGATCGCCCAGCCAAACATGCACGGCAAATATGCCATCGCCGGGTATTAGCTTATACGTTTCTTCGATGAGGATATTAGCAGTAGGGTAGCCTATAGTGCGCCCAATCTGGTCGCCGCGGTTTACTTTACCGCTGATGAAAAAAGGATAACCTAAAAATTCGTTGGCCAGCTCTATCTGGTCGCCTAACAACGCATTGCGGATACGCGTGGAGCTTACTGCTACATCGTGAATATCCTGTTCAGGTATCTCGATCACATTATAATCATAAATAGGTGCCAGTCGTTGCAGGTCGGCTAAGCTGCCCTGGCGGTCCTTACCAAAGCGATGGTCATAACCGATTACGATGGTTTTGGTTCCTATTTTTTTGACCAGCACCTCACGAATGTATTCTTCGGCAGTTTGGTTAGAAAAGTCTCTTGAAAAAGGAGTGATGATAAGGTGGTCGATGCCCAATTGCTCCAACAGGTGCGCCTTTTCCTCCATGGTGTTGATCATTTTCAAATCCTGGTCTTCAGGATGTATGATCATGCGGGGATGAGGAAAGAAAGTGAGTATCACTGTCTCGCCACCCGATTCTTTCGCCAGCTGCTTTACCTGTTCGATGATCTTACGATGGCCTAAATGCACGCCATCAAAAGTGCCAATGGTAACCACGGCATTTTTAACAGGTACAAACTCGTCGATATTGTGGTAAATTTTCATTATTCAACAGTTGCCTTTAACTCCCTTATGGTGTTGACCAGTTCCATCACTTCCCAAGCGTCGCCTATGACGAAGTTTCCACTCCGGGTACGTCTTAATCTTGATAAGTGGGCTCCGTTATTTAAAGCTTTACCAAAATCATTTACTAATGAACGAATGTAAGTGCCTTTACTGCATACCACACGGAAATCAATTTCCGGCAATTCAATTCTGGTTATTTCAAATTCAGAGATCGTCACATTGCGAAGGCGAAGTTCTACGTCCTCGCCACGACGTGCTTTTTCATACAAACGCTCACCATCAATTTTTATAGCCGAATGAGCAGGCGGATATTGTTGGATGTCACCAATGAATTGTTGACATGCAGCGTGTATCTGTTCGGGGGTGATGTGATCAATACTGTATAATTGTTCGGGCTCACTTTCCAAATCATAAGTTGGGGTAACGGAACCCATTACCATAGTACCCGTGTATTCCTTTTCCTCAGCCTGGAAATTATCGATTTGTTTGGTCATTTTGCCGGTACAAATAATGAGTAACCCGGTTGCCAGAGGATCTAACGTGCCGGCATGGCCGACCTTTAGCTTAAGCGGTTTAAAGGCATTGCGTATTTTACCGACCACGTCAAAGCTGGTCCATTTGTAGGGTTTGTTTACCAGCAAAAGCTGTCCTTCAGCAAATTCTCCTATGTTGGTGAAAGTCCGTTTCAAGTGTAAATTTTGCGCAAAGGTAGTAGAAAAAGATTACACTGATTTTTTAAGAGTGATTACACCGGAGCTCGCAGCAATAAAATCGGTGTAATCAAAATCCAATCGGTGAAATTATATTGTATGCAACGCATTTCCTGTAAAATACAGGATAATAATCACAGCACCCGCCAATATGCGGTACCAACCGAATACTTTGAAGCCGCGTTTCTCTAAAAAAGTAATGAAAGTTTTGATGGCCAGCATTGCCACAATGAAAGCAATCACGCTCCCAATCAGTAAGAATTTAATATCCTGATGAAAATCAGGGGTGTCAAAAAGGCCCTTCTTTTTAAAATCCCATAAATCTTTAACAGTTGCACCGAACATGGTAGGTACAGCTAAAAAGAACGAGAATTCAGCAGCGGCAGTACGGCTTAGCTTTTGCGACATACCGCCTACAATAGAAGCGGCAGAGCGAGAAACGCCGGGTATCATAGCCAAACATTGGAAAAAACCGATCTTGAGAGCAGTAACATGATTGATCTTCTTTTCTTCATTGATGGTTGGCTTATTGAACCAGTCGTCAACAAACAATAATATGATACCACCCACTACAAACGAAACAGCTACGATCAGCGGGTTCTCTAGCCATTTGTCGATATGTTTTTTAAGCAGCAAACCCAATATTACGGCAGGGATAACGCCTATCACCAATTTGATATAGAAATCAACTGAGCGTACAAAACGTTTGAAGTAAAGGATCACTACCGCAAGGATCGCACCTAACTGGATAACTACTTCAAAAAGCTTTACAAATTCGTCTTTATTGATGCCCATTAATGAGCTGGCTACTACCATGTGCCCGGTTGACGATACAGGCAAAAATTCGGTCAATCCTTCGATAATGGCGAGGATGATAACGTGGATGATGTTCATTTCAGGGGAGATGGATTGGTTGAATAAGTTAGCTTAAGTTGATTAAGTTAGATTGAGTTGATTAGGTTTCAAAATGTGATAACTTAATCAACCACTTAACTCAATCAACCATTCAACTAATTAGTAGAAGACGGTTTCTTCAAAATTGCGTAAAAACCTATGGCGAAACCGGCCAGTACTACTACGGGTGCTATAACAATTTTGGTGGTGCTATAAATATCCGTTGTGCCCGACATCAGGATGAACCCGAAAGTAACCACTGCTATCGCGATGATGAACCAGCGGTAATTGCTTTTATCAAAAACGAATTTTATCGGAACATGTCCTGTTTCTTTTGATGATGTTTTGATCGAGCTGGTTGGCTTTGTTTGAACTTGTGCCATATTTAATTAATGAATTTTTGAATGAGTGAATTAGTGATTTACCTTTCGCCTTTTACCTCTTCGCTTTTATCTCTACCTGTATAAGTTGTAAATCTTTAAACGCAAATATTTGTTTACCGCCAGGAAGGTGCTGAATCCTGAGATAAAAATACCAAGGCCAACCACTATGGCGAATACGATACCAAATTCGGTATAGTTCTGTAAGATTATCAGGTCGGGTATTTGTTTTTCGGCTAAGTAAAGCGCACCCATCAGGATAATGATCGCGATCAACGCACCTAAAATACCGTGCCAGATGCCGTATAGTATAAATGGACGGCGGATAAAATTCTTAGTAGCGCCTACTAACTGCATCGACTTTATCAAAAAACGCTGCGAATAAATAGCCAGGCGGATGGTGTTGTTGATCAACGCAACTGACAATAACACAAATATTGCCGCAAAACCAAGGATGATCAGGCTGATTGATGTCAGGTTCTGGTTCATCTGGTCGACAAGCGATTGCTGGTATTTTACTTCCTTGATGACGGGGTTTTTCATCAATTCGGTTTTAAATTTCTCGATATCGGTATTGTTGGCGTACTGTGCTTTCAGATAGACATCCAGCGAGCCTGAAAGAGGGTTATAGCCCAGGAATTTTACAAAATCTTCGCCCAGGTCTTTTTGCAGGTTGCGGGCAGCAAGTTCCTTGTTTACATATTGTGTTTGCTTCACCATTGGGTTAGCATCCAGTTGTTTTTGCAGTTGGAGCACATCCGTTTCGTGGGCGCTTTCGTCCACATAGATGTTGAGTACTATATTTTCCTTCACATAGCGCGAAAGATTGTTGGCATCAACCAGTAAAAGACCCAGCAAACCGATCATCAGCAATACCATTGCAATGCCAAAAACGGTTGATATATAAATGGTTTTGGTCTTATTAGCTGATTCGCTTGCTTCAAATTCTTCCATATAACTTAGATATGAGATGTTAGACTTGAGATATTAGACTGATCTCAATGTCGCGAAAATAACAAACCTGTCTTTAAAGGTAAAACTTTATCTGCGATTATTATCCTTAAGGGCTTACCCTTAACTTATTTTAACAAAATTTAACGGTTCAAGGCATTGGAGATCTACATTAAACTCGTTCCATAAGAAAATTAGAGCCTGATTCTCCAATTTTCCAACCTGCACAACATCCAAGAACCCCACAGTCATTGCATCTATAACCGATGTACAGCCATTTTATTCCGTCCCTATTTTCGTACAATGAAAATGCGACACCAATATTTGCGCCATTTGACTTGCATTCTATACAAGTATGTTCTTTGGGTTTAGCTTCATCCCAAAATTCTTCACTATCACAAATAAAATGCTCCGCTCCACAATCAACACAGACTCGTTTAGCAACACCTTCATCATCATCTGAATAGAGATAAAATATTTTTGAACCGCAGTTACAGTTCGATAACCTAAACTCATCAGCTTCATACCCTTCCGACGCGTAAGCTTCTAAATATTCTTTAATATCATTAGGCTCTGAACCTATCCACCATTTTCCTGATTTATCAATGCTCATTGTATAAAAGTTAGATTAAACAAAATAAGTAATAAAAAGGTTAGTTCTGAAAAAGCATCCACCATGACAAAGCCTGCAAACTCTACCAATAAACCCTCGCCATCTGATACGCCAACTCATCGCCCGCATGATGAAGGTAATAAAGCCAAACGGCATCAGAGCGATACCCGCTATCATGCTGATAAACCTCATGGCGGTGACATTGCCAAAAAGCATGAGAAAGAAGAACAGCCTGTGACCCCGATAAAAAATCCACCTAAAGAAAAGGGAATGGAGAAGGGGAAGGTGCAACCGTAGTTAGTATTGAGTTATGTGTGCTGAGTTTTGAGTTTAAAGAATTAAAGAACAACTCATTACTCAACACTCAATACTTAAATCTCACGACTTCACAATCCCCGCTGAATTAAACTGCAGATCGTACAGTTTGCGGTAATAGCCGTGTTCAATTTTAAGCAGTTCCTGGTGAGTGCCCATTTCTTTGATCTCGCCGTGATCCAGCACGATGATCTTGTCTGCATTTTGAATGGTTGATAAGCGGTGTGCTATCACGATAGCGGTACGACCTTGCATCAGTTTATTGATGGCATTCTGGATCAATAGCTCCGTTTCGGTATCTACGGATGAGGTAGCTTCGTCCAGAACAAGTATAGCCGGGTCATAGACTAATGCCCGGATAAAAGAGATTAATTGTGCCTGACCGGATGATAGGGTTGAGCCGCGCTCCATTACGTTATAGTCATAGCCGCCCGGCAGCCGTTCAATAAAGTCATGAGCACCTACATCCTTCGCTGCCGCGATGATTTGCTCGCGGGTGATGACGGGATTGTTCAGGCTGATATTATTGGCAATGGTGTCTGAAAACAGGAAAACATCCTGTATCACCGTTGCGATCTGCGAGCGCAAATAAGCCACATCGTACTCCCGGATATCGACGCCATCAACTTTTGCAGCACCCTGGCCAATCTCATAAAACCGGTTCAGAATATTAATGGTAGACGATTTACCCGCGCCCGTAGCACCAACCAGAGCCAGCGTTTCGCCGGGGTTGACGTGGAAGTTAATATTCTTCAACACCCAGTTCTCATCATTATAGGCAAACCAAACGTTCTCAAAATCGATCGCGCCTCGCAGGTTGACTGGTTTTAGTGTGCCCGTATTAACGGCTACTTCGTCCGTATCCAGTACTTTAAAAATACGGTCAGCGCCCACCATGCCCATTTGTAGAGTGTTAAATTTATCGGCTAACTGTCGTATCGGGCGGAACAAGAGGTTAAGCAGCACGATAAACTCCAGTATCATGCCAGGAGTAACCGGGTGATTGCCGGTTCCTAAAGCGGCGAATTGCTGATCGGTCAGAATTCTTTTGCAGCCATACCAAACCAATAAAGCCATGCTGCATGCAAAAAGTATTTCAACAACTGGAAAGAAGATCGAGTAGTACCAATTGGATCGAATGTTGGCATCGCGGTATTTCATGTTCACCGCCTTGAACTTGCGCATCTCCTGGTCCTCGCGGGAGAAGTATTGAATAATGCTAATACCCGAAATATGCTCTGCTAAAAAGGTATTCAGATGTGCCACCTGCGTACGAACCTCCTGGAAGGATGATTTAATCGCTTCTTTAAAAACATAGGTGGACAACATTAGGAAAGGCATCGGAATCAATGTGATTAGAGCCAGTTTCCAGTCGCGCACCATCATCAGTATAATAATGGCGATTACCAGCAGCAAATCGCCGACGATGGAAATCAAACCTTCAGAGAAAATATCGGCAATAGTTTCCAGGTCGGATACCGTACGGGTGATAAGCATGCCTATTGGCGTGCGGTCGAAATATTTTAACCGCAAGCTCATGATGTGGTTGAAAATATCTTTGCGCAGGTCGCGGATAACTGACTGACCAAGGGCATTAGTAGAATAAGTTTGATAATATTGAACCGCCGTTTGTATTGCCAGTTGCGCTATCATTAGCACAACCATCAGTACTAAACCATTGTAGTTATTAGCGAGGATGTATTTGTCCAACGTTAGCTGCATCAGGATAGGCTGCACTAAAGCACTGCCTGCCAAAAAGATGGTCAAAAAGGCTGCAATGACGAATGTAGCCCTGTAAGGCTTTACATACTTCATCACCCGCCCCAGCAGGTTCCAATCGAGTGCTTTCCCTGTTACTTGTGACATTTATTTATTTACGAATTTAGATGTATGATTTACGATTGATGTTACATTTTAGATGGGCAATGTCTTAAATCTAAAATCGTAATTCGTAAATCTAAAATTACAAATATGTATATTTTACTTCTGTTAAATACAACCCGCAGGCCGGTACTGATGTACCTGCATTACTGCGGTTTTTACTTTCTATGATTGCCCGCACATCTTCCGGCTGAATCTCTTTACGGCCAACCTGCATTAAGGTTCCCACGATGGCTCTCACCATATTACGCAAAAAGCGGTCGGCGGTGATATGGAATACCAGGCAATGTTCGCTGTAAACCCATTCGGCCCGCGTTATTTTACAATTGTTGGTATACGTTTGTGTGTTCGATTTGCTGAAACAACTGAAATCGGTATGCTCCATAATAATCCGCGCGGCCGCGTTCATCAGGGCAATATCCGGTTTATCCCTTAATTGCCATGAATGGTTGATCTTGAACGGATCTTTCTCAAAATGTACATGATACTCATACGAACGTGATGTAGCATCAAACCGCGCATGCGCATCTGCATGAACCGGAATAATACGCTTTACAGCTATTTTATAAGGCAATATGGCATTTAGGCTCTCCACAATTTTCACCAATGACTGCTGACCACTGACCAATGACTGATTATCGAAATGTGCGTAAAAATCCCGTGCATGTACGCCTGTGTCTGTACGACCGCAACCAGTGGTTTCAACAGGCTCGCGCAAAACGATGGTCAGGGCGTCATCGAGCAGTTCCTGAATAGTGGTAGCGTTAGGCTGTGTTTGCCAGCCATGAAAATCTGTACCATCGTAAGCCAGTTCAATAAAATAGCGCTGTTTTTCGGACACGGAACAAAGGTAATATTGATTTACGATTTCGGATTTACGAATTACGATTTGAAAGTCATGTTTTTAACCCTATTTCAGGATTTTGGTTCAAACAATTTTATCTTTGCTATCCAACTCATTAAGATAACAACATGATCCAACGTATACAAAGCGTTTACTTATTGCTTGCCAGTCTGGTTATTTTCGCACTTTTTCTATTCCCATTAGTCCATAATGTTTATGTGGCGGGTATGCCATCCACCAT
>Ga0207647_10000390_pt1 | contig 35888 bp, 24 predicted proteins | sample KBSCornC2_FD_184295 | JGI IMG/M metagenome (GOLD analysis project Ga0207647, IMG submission 184295) | Corn rhizosphere microbial communities from Kellogg Biological Station, Michigan, USA - C2 (SPAdes) (version 2) | ecosystem: Host-associated > Plants > Roots > Rhizosphere ... | reverse complement strand
AAGCATATTTGTTTGCGGCGCAGCATCGGCAACGGCATAAGGAACCCTTACTTTATTCCATTGATTAATATCAACCTCAGATGATTCATTGATTGACTTTGCATTTTGTCGCAATAAAAAGCCGTTGCTCGTAAATTCGGAATAAGTAAGTGAATCATTGTAAACGCTCGGGTAATATTTGCCTGTTTCTCCTGATGTTACTTTGGATATTTTTCTGTCACTTAAACGCAAAGAATAAATATCATCATTTCCCGCCACTGAAGAAACAAAATAGATTGATCCTTTATACGGTACAGGATAACCAATCAATGCTGACGTAGATGGAATGAGGATTGTTTTCTTCCCGGTTGATAATTCAATTGTACTTAATTGCATCGTTGCATTGGGCAAACGTTCTGCAACAACAATATTGTTTTCATCAATAAAACGGGGATGAACAAAATTAGAGTGATTAACCGGGTTGATGGTTTTGATAATCTTACCTGAAATATCCATCAGCTGCAGGCTGGTTTCGGTTGTTTTATCTACAAGTACTGCAATAATATTTTTCGCCGATGGTGAAATATCGGGCGTATAATATTTTGCTTTGCTTGTAAGTCTTGTTTGTTTACCTGTGAAAATATTGTAGAGGTAAATGCTGCTGTAATCGATCAACGACCATCTTGGATTAGTTTCATAAGCAGTATAAGCAATCATTCCCTTTCTGTAGCTCAGCCATTCTTCTGTTGTGATGTTTCTCAATTTTAATTTATGTTCACCTGTTTTATCTTTTAAATAAAATGCAGGCAGTGTTTTATAACTCGATTTTACATACAACAGCGAATCGTTGCCGATAAACTGGGGAAAATAAAAGTTGGTAACTGTTGTGTAGACTGAATCTGTTCTTTTCTTGCTCACTTCATGACTGTAATAGTTTAACGCCTGGTCCTTGAAAGTTCTGTAATTAACGCCGCTGTATTTTTTTACGGCATGTTGAAAAGGATAAACGAAACCTTTGAAAGCTGCAGCATCATTCGTTACCTTTCTCCAGAAATCACTTCCATACTTTAAGTAACCATAGTTGACCAGCAAATAACCAAGATTGTAATGATCAGGAACATAATCTTTCAATGAACCATTGCGCAGTTTCATCCAGCTGTACATTCTTCCTTCTCTCCATAATGATTTGTAACCATTAAAGAAGAAAGGCACTCTTCCACGGCCTTGGGCGGTCAAAGAAGTTTCGGCATGAACAGCATCTCCTTCCCAAAACCAATCGGGAATGGCCATTGCATTAAATAATGCCTGACCGGATTCACCAAATAAAATGGATCCTGCTTTGCTTAGTCCTTTATTAAAATTGCTGAATTGCAAGACGTGCCTGAACTCGTGAACTGCCAATTCTTCATACCATGGATTTGCGCCAAATTCAAAAATATCAGAGCCAGGGATTAAGTAATATTCACTTCTGAAAGGAGCCAAAGCAACATAGCCGTTGGCAAGTGTTGTGTTGTTGTGAACAATGATATTGATCTTTCGAACATCTGAACCTAAGGAGTTGGGACGCTGCGTGATGATTTTATGAATGATGGCTGCAATGTTCTGCGCCTGCGAATCAACTGCTGATGGAAAAATAATTCTCGCAGTGTCCGTGTTGATTTGTTTCCATTTTACAGAAGGAGGAAAACCGCCAAACTCTTGTGCATTAAGCCTTGCAATCGATAGTAATACCAGTCCTGTTAAAACCAGTGTTTTCATTAGGAAAAGTTAGTTGAAAATACAATATCAATGCGCATGCAGTTTCAGCTTTCTTTCAATTTCATCACCCATTGGTTCAGATGAATAACCATAACCGTTAACCAAAATTCCTTTTAACCCGTTTTTTGATTCAATGCCAAGAACAATTGACTCGTCACCGGGATCACTGTTGCCTTCGAAGCGATATACTTCCTTGATATCAAATTCATCGGCGTTAAATTTTTGTATGTTGCAAACGATGCAATTCTCCTTCAAATTAAAATCTAAAGTGTATCCTCTTTCCCTTAATTCATTAATGGCTTGTGATGGAGAAGCGTATTGGTACATAACAAAGTTTTTATGAAGTTAGTTCAATTGCCAGGCAAACTTTTTAAAAGCTTTTTTTTGCGTTGGCGATATTTTTCAACTTTATAAGCAATGTAACCAATGATCATTGCCCCGGCGTAGATCATCAGGCCCAGTAAAATAACCTTGTCAATTTTTTGCGTGATGAGAAAATAAGTTGCAGTGAAAATTGTTTCAGCAAAACTGATGACAACAAAAAATAAGATATAGAGTTTCACAACACAAAGTAACCATTCAGTTTGCTTTCCTATAAATGAATTTGAAGGGTGGGCAATGATGAGCAAAATTACCCAGGGTGCACTTTAAGAGCCGCAAGAGAGGATGATAGTAGCAATTCAGTTAATTTCCTAAAAATATCTTTCTGAAATTTGCATCATGAAAACTTTTAATGATGCAACGCTTGGGCAAGTGAATGAAGCCATGAAAAATTCATGGACTGCATTTAAAGAGTATCGCAAAAAAGATTTGAAACAAAGGGCTAGGTTTTTACGAACGATTGCAAAAGAAATAGAAGCCGTTTCATCGCAATTGATTGTAACTGCAAGCCGCGAGACGAATTTGGGCGAAGCAAGACTGAGAACTGAAGTGAAGCGAACAATATTTCAATTGACTTCGTATGCCGATGCTTGTGAAGAAGGAACATGGCTGGATATCCGGATTGACACGGCAGACCCAAAGAGAAATCCCGAAAAACCTGATCTGAGAAAAATGTTGGTGCCGCTTGGGCCGGCTGTTGTTTTTGGGGCATCAAATTTTCCTTTTGCTTATTCAACTGCCGGAGGTGATACAGCGTGTGCACTGGCTGCGGGTTGTCCGGTTGTGATCAAAGCACATCCCGGGCATGCAGAAACTTCTCAATTGGTTGCCGACGCGATTGATGCAGCGGCAATAAAATGTGATCTGCCAAAAAATATTTTTATTCATCTGCATGGTGCTTCATTTGAGATAGGAAAAGCCTTGGTGCAGCATCCATATACAAAAGCAGTTGGATTCACGGGTTCGTTTGAAGGCGGCAAGGCTCTGTTCGATTTAGCCAATCAACGTGAAGTGCCGATTCCTGTGTTTGCAGAAATGGGAAGTGTAAATCCTGTTTTTTTATTGCCCGGAAAGCTCAAAAGAGATACTGGTGTGATTGCAAAAATGTATGCCGCATCCATCACTCAAAGTGCCGGACAGTTTTGCACCAATCCCGGAATTTTGGTCGGTATTGAAAACGATGATCTTGATGAATTTGAAAAATTGCTTTGCGATGAAATTAAAAAAGTACGGCCTGAAAAAATGCTGCATCCCGGCATTGCAAAAAGTTTTATTGCAAAAAGAGCAAAAGCATTAAATCAAAAAGGTGTTGGCATAGCTGCTGTCTCTCAATTTGAAAAGGAAGAAAATGAAGCGCTGCCAACATTGGCAGAAGTACCAGCCGAAATATTTTTAAACAATCCACTTTTGCATAAAGAAGTTTTCGGTCCGTTTTCATTGTTGGTCAAATGCAGCAGTATGAAGGAACTATTGCAGGTTGCTGATGCCATTGAAGGGCAACTAACATGTAGCTTGATTGCGACAGCGGAAGAAGCAAAACAAAATGCTGGGTTAATAGAGGTATTGAAAGAAAAATGCGGGAGGATTGTTTTCAACGGAGTTCCAACAGGAGTGGAAGTTGCGTTGAGCATGCAACATGGCGGACCATTCCCGGCAACTACGGATAGCCGTTTTACGGCAGTGGGAGCTGATGGTATTAAACGTTTTGCACGACCCGTTTGTTTTCAAAGTTGGACTGATGATTTGTTGCCGGCTGAATTAAAAAATGCAAACCCGCTTGGTTTATGGAGAACGGTAAACAATGAATTAACCCAAAAAGCAATTCAATGAGTTGGAATTGCAAATTCGTTGCAAACATCACCTTTGTAACTTAACAATTTGTATCAGCACTTGTTTTTACTTTTAACTATGTTTTCTTCAGAACACGTCCCGTATAACCAAACCAACGCCTACAGCAAAACTGTTCTAGATTATTTGAGTGGAGCAGGCATGCTGCGGCCTTTTTATTCTTTGCCTTCCACACTTGACGGTATTAAGCAAGCGATAGAAAGAAAAAAACAACAGCCGGTCAACCGTAAATTACTTGTTGATGTCTTGAATGAGCAATATGAAAAAGTCGCATCAACAGACGAGGTGAAGAAAAATATTGAGCTGCTTCTTTCGCAAAATACATTTACGGTTTGCACCGCACATCAACCGAACTTATTTACAGGCCCTCTTTATTTTGTTTATAAAGTTTTACATGCAATTAAACTTGCGTCCTATTTAAAGGAGCAGTTGCCTCAATACAATTTTGTTCCGGTTTATTATATGGGTTCAGAAGATGCCGATTTTGCAGAATTAAATCATACCTATGTTGATGGGAAAAAGATTGAATGGAACAAAGAACAAAAAGGTGCCGTAGGAAGAATGTTGGTTGACAAAACGCTGGTTCAATTGATCGATGAATTAGAAGGACAACTTTATGCAGAACAATATGGAAAAGAAGTTGTGGACTTGTTGCGCCGATGTTATTCAAACGGAAAAGATATCCAAACCGCGACCTTTGAACTGGTGAATGAGTTGTACGGACAATTTGGGTTGGTTGTTTTAATTCCGGATCATCCTTTGTTGAAACAAGAAATGATCAATGTATTTGAAGAAGATCTTTTCAATAGTAAGCCATTTGAAATTGTAAGGAAGACGTCTGAGCGTTTGCAGGAAAGCTATGAACCACAAGCGTATCCAAGAGAAATTAATTTGTTTTATTTGAAGGATGACATTCGCGAACGGATTGAACTGCAGGATGAACAATATGTTGTTGTCAATGCCGATCTGAAATTTTCTGATGAAGAATTAAGGAGCGAGTTAAAGCAGCATCCTGAACGTTTTAGCCCCAATGTAATATTGCGTGGTTTATTCCAGGAAACCATTTTGCCAAATCTTGCTTTTATTGGCGGAGGAGGGGAGATCGCTTACTGGCTCCAGTTAAAAGATTTGTTCGAACACTACCATGTTGTTTTCCCCGTTTTGGTATTACGCAATTCTTTTTTAGTTGTCGAGGAAAAATGGAACGAGAAAATCAGGAAGCTCGATTTGACTGTTTCTGATTTGTTTTTAAGTGAAAACGAATTGATGAAAATGATCGTGACAAAAAATTCCGAGAACAAGGTTTCACTGAATGGCAATTTTGAGAGAGCAGAAGAATTTTTTGAACAGATCAGAACACAGGCAGAAGCAATTGACAAAAGCTTGTCTCAGTATGTATCGTCAATAAAGGCCCGTTCAATAAAAGATCTTGAAGAACTGGAAAAGAAAATGCTTCGTGCAGAGAAAAGGAAGTTTGAAGAACATCAGCGGCAGATCCAGAAAATAAAAGCAGCACTGTTTCCAAATAACGGTTTACAGGAAAGAGTAGAAAACTTCAGTTGGTTTTACGCAAAATGGGGGAGAAGTTTTATCACTGAACTGTTGAATAACTCATTTGCGTTGGAACAGGAGTTTTGTATTTTGATGGAGAAATGAAGAATTTGCTTCTGGCAATCTTTCTTTATTGTAGTTTATTTAGCATTGCACAAAAAAGCTCAAAGGTTGATTCCCCTACGCCAACTCAAAAGGGAGTTCAACAAAAGTTAAAGGACGAAAGCTGTGTATTTAGAACAATATACTCTGGCGTCCAATTAATGTCCCTGTTTCCATTTAACCAAACGGCATCAATCAGGTTGATCTCTTTCGATCCTCTTAAAGAGGAAGAAAGGGGCGTGATACATAAATTCTTCCACGTTGAATCCTTGCGAAATTATTATTTCGACAGTATTAAAATTGATACTGATAACTGGAAAGAGGCAGTGACGCTGGATACTTCAAGATTTCGAAATCTTGGCAATTTAATGTTCAACTATGCTCCTATTAAAGTCTCTAATGTTGGCATTGATACGGCATTGCAATGCTACCGTCCCAGAAATGCAATTATCTTTTATAATGAATCAGATCAAATTATTTCAGTGATTGAGATTTGTTTTGAGTGTCAAAAGATGCAGTTCTTTCCCAACAGCTTTAGGCTTAATTATAATTGCACAAATAAGTTTGAATTATTCAAAAAGTTCTTTTTGCAAAATGGAATTAAGTACCGAACGACTCAAATCAATCAGTCAAACTGATTAGTCCAACCGCCGTCTTTCAGCTTCTCAACCTTGGCAATGACTTCATCATTCAATTGCTTTTTGTAACCAGCAACTCTTTTACCAATTGTTTCATCAAATGCTCCAAGAATTTGCGCAGCTAAAATACCTGCGTTCTTTGCTGCATTCAGCGCAACTGTTGCTACCGGAACACCGTTTGGCATTTGCAGAATTGAAAGAACAGAGTCCCAACCATCGATTGAATTGCTGGACTTGATAGGAACACCAATCACAGGCAAAGAAGTAATGGCAGCAACCATTCCGGGCAAATGCGCTGCACCGCCGGCGCCAGCAATAATTACTTTCAATCCTCTTTCTTTTGCCGAGGAAGCATAATCAAACATTCGTTGGGGTGTTCGGTGCGCAGAAACAACTGTAAGTTCAAATTGAATCTCAAAGAATTTTAAAATATCTGCAGCAGCCTGCATAATGGAAAGATCACTGTCGCTTCCCATGATAATTCCAACAATAGGAGTTTGTCCGGCCATTCCCAAAAATAAACCAGCAATTTAAAAAGCTGTGGAAAATTTATTGACGTCTAACCAATGCGCCCTTTAATCGCAAAAGATCTGTTTCCGCTAATTTTAAATTATATCGTGCAGTAATCAAAGTTGTTTCCGCTTCCGCAACATTTTGCTCGGCCTGGCGCAATTCAATATAAGTGGTGTTGCCAATTCTGTATCGTTCCTTTTCAATGTACAGGTTTTGCCTGGCAAAACTTACACTTGAATCGCTTATATCAACAATTTCCTTTTGCGCAATGTAAGAACGGTAAGCGTTCAATACATCGCGGTTGAGCGTAGACTGCTGATTTTCATAAACCAGTTGTTGATAGTTCACTGCTAATTCAGCTTGCTTTATTTCCTGTTTGGTTCTGAAATTATTCAGAATAGGAATGGACGCCGTTAACCCGTAATTAAGACCACGGTTAGTATTTAACAATGGTTGAAAGGCCGGATTTACAACAGAGCTATTATTCGTACGTGCAAAATTGTATGCTGAGGTAAAAGAAACAGTAGGGTAGAGATCTGCTCTTGCAAGACGAACATTGATTTTTGCCACGTCAATATTTTTTCTTGCCAGCAATAATTGAGGACTTGTTTCATTGAGGCTGTTCAAAATGTCTGAAAGCAATAAACTGTTATCAACCGGGATGGTATCGCCTACATCGTAAAGCAATGTTTGGCGAACATTCATCAGGCGGTTTAAGTCCTGCTTGCGTTGATCAATAACTGCCAGTTGATTTACACGCGAAGCTCTTTGCTGGTTGTAATCAATTTGAGACTGCAACACGTCAGGTTTGATGCCAACACCAATATCCAGCTTGTATTGAGCTAATTGCAATCTTGCAGAACTTAATGTCATTTGCTCCTCAATACTGCGTAGTAGTTGTTTTTGATGAACAATGTCGTAATACGTTTTGACAACATCAGAAACTGTCGTCGAAATTTGATTTTGGATGTTGTAGGAACCCTGCTCCAGATAATCGTTTAATGCATTTCTTGCAATAAACATTTTAAAGCCATTAAATAAAAGCCAGTTTGCACTTAATCCTGCATTTGCCGTATGACTTTTTATTCCACTTCTGCTTTTGACCACGCCGCCTTCATAAGTTTGACTTTGTGAGTTGTCGTTTGAAATTATTGTTCCTGTTGCATTCAATTGCGGCAGGAAGGCAGCGTTGCGGTATGCATAGGTAATGGCCGTAACAAGAGAGTCGTTTCTCGAAAGCTGTATATCATAATTGTTTTGCAAAGCGGTGGCAATGGCTTGCTCAACGCTTAAATGCAATGTATCCTGTGCAAATAAATTACCGGTAAAAAACAACACGACAATTCCAAAGCCCAACTTCAAAAACTTAAATGTGCTCATGTGCTAATTCAGTATGTTCAGTTTTTTCTTCTAAATTATCTAATTCACTTTTTTTCTTTGGCGTTGACATGTACGAGTACATGGCAGGGATTACAAACAGGGTTAACACCAATGAAAACATAATTCCACCAACAATTACAATACCCAAAGGAATACGGCTCGTTGCCGCAGCCCCTAATGATAATGCAATTGGCAAGGCACCCAGGGCCATAGCCAAACTTGTCATTAATATCGGGCGCAAACGCATGGTTGCTGCATAGATGGCCGCATCCATTTTTGCCATTCCCTTCAAACGGTTTTGGTTGGCGAATTCCACGATCAGGATCCCGTTTTTGGTAACCAGTCCAATCAACATGATCATTCCGATCTCTGAAAATATATTAAGTGTCTGATTGAAAACCCAAAGCGACAGCAAAGCACCTGCAATGGCTAGTGGTACTGTAACGATGATGATAATCGGATCAATGAAACTTTCAAACTGCGCGGCCAAAATCAAAAAGATCAATCCTATGGCAAGGAAAAATGCAAAGCCGATATTGCTCGAACTTTCCTGGTAATCTCTGGATGTTCCTGAAAGCGATGTAACGAAAGTTGGATCTAATACATCTTTTGCTATGCGATTCATTTCAGCTATACCATCACCAACTGTTTTTCCGGGAGCCAAACCACTTGAAATGGTTGCCGATTTAAAACGGTTGAAGTGATATATGGTAGATGGTGAGGTTGCTTCTGTAAATGTTACAACGTTATCAAGACTGATCATTTCACCCCTGCTATTGCGAACAAAAATGTTTTTCAAATCTGTTGGGTCATCACGATCGGAGCGGGCCACCTGTCCTAATACCTGGTACTGCTTTCCTTCTTTTGTGAAATAACCGAGTCTCCTGTTACTTAACGCAAGATTTAATGTGTTGGAAATATCATCAACGCTTAAACCCAATTCACTGGCTTTTAAACGATCAACATTTATGCGTAATTCGGGTTTGTTGAATTTTAAATCCGCGTCCACGCCTTGCAAAACGGAACTTTTGTTTGCTTCATCCAAAAACTTTGGAAGTGCGTCTGCAATTTTATCAAAATCGTTGTTCTGGATAACAAATTGAACCGGCTGTCCGCCGCGGCGGTTTTGTTGAATGGTTTGTTCTTCAATTGCAAAAGCTCTCCCTTCAGTAAACTTTGGAAGATTGCGATTAATCATTGCAACAATGTCTTTTTGAGATCTTGTTCTTTCTTTAGGATCGATCAGTGTGGCTCTTACAATACCTGTATTGGACGCTCCCGATGCAAAACCCGGTGCCGTGATTGACAATACTGTTTGTTTTTCAGGAACCGAATCCATTATTAAATTAGTGATGCGGTCAACAAGCTGATCGGTGTATTCATAAGAACTCCCTTCCGGTGCTGTAATCTGTAAGCGGAACTGGCTGCGGTCTTCCATTGGTGCCAGCTCGGATTGCATATTGCTTCCAATGAAATAAATGATACCAGCACAGGCAACAATAATAACGAAGGCAATCCAACGCACTTTCATAAATTTTGTCAGTGCATTTCGATAACCATTGTCCATCGCTCTGAAAAATGGTTCTGTTTTTCTATAAAACCATGAGTGGTGATGGAAGTTTTTCGTAAGCTTGACGTTCAACACTGGTGTTAATGTCAGGGACACAAATGCAGAAATCAATACTGCGCCGGCAACAACAATTCCAAATTCTCTGAACAACCGTCCCACAAAACCCTGGAGAAAAACAATTGGAAGAAATACTACGGCAAGGGTGATGGAAGTTGATATGACGGCGAAGTAAATCTCTTTCGAACCTTCTTTGGCAGCCTGCCATTTGGGCATTCCGCTTTCTAGTTTTTTAAAGATGTTTTCCGTTACAACTATTCCATCGTCCACCACCAATCCTGTTGCAAGTACAATGGCAAGAAGACTTAACACATTCACTGTAAAACCTGCCACATACATAATAAAGAAGGCGCCAATCAATGAAACAGGAATATCAATTAAAGGGCGAAGGGCAATTATCCAGTCCCTGAAGAAAAGGTAAATGATTAGAATCACAAGCACCATTGCAATAACCAAAGTTTCTTCAACTTCAGAAATTGAATTCTTGATAAATCTCGTCTGGTCCAATGTGATGTTGAGTTTAATATCACTCGGAACATCTTTTTTCATTTGTTCCAGACGTTTATAAAACTCGTTGGAAATGGAAACATAGTTTGATCCAGGTTGCGGAATTATAGCCAACGCAATCATTGGAATACCACTTTCCTTTAAAGAGCTTTCTTCATTTTCAGGACCTAAAACTACATCGGCAACATCGCCAACCTTAATATCACTACCGTTTTGGTTTTTGATGATGATATTTGAAAATTCATCTTCCGTATTTAATTGTCCAAAGGTTCTAACTGTCAGCTCCGTCGCGTTGCCCGAAATTTTTCCACTTGGCAATTCTACGTTTTCACGCAGCAATGCATTTTGAACATCGGCAGGGGTGAGGTTGTAAGCAGTAAGTTTTTTTGGATCGAACCAGATACGCATAGCATATCTTTTTTCCCCCCATATCTGTATGCCGCTTACACCCGGAATGGTTTGCAACCTTTCAACCAAAACGTTGTTGGCATATTCAGTTACCTGCAACTGGTTGCGGGTGTTGCTTTGCACGGTCATTGAAATGATAGGATCTGCACTGGCGTCTGCCTTTGACACGACAGGCGGAGCATCAAGATCCGTTGGCAGGGAACGGGAAGCCTGTGAAACCTTATCGCGAACATCGTTGGCTGCGGCTTCAAGGTCAACACTCAAATCAAATTCGACATTGATGTTGCTTCGTCCCTGGCTGCTTGATGAGGTAATGTTTTTTACACCCGAAATACCATTGATCGCTTTCTCCAGCGGCTCGGTGATTTGGGTTTCTATGATGTCGGGGTTTGCGCCGCCGTATGATGTGCTTACGTTGATGTTCGGCGGATCGATAGCAGGATAATCACGAACACCCAAAAATTTAAATCCAATCACACCGAAGACCACAATAATAATGCTCATTACTATTGCCAATACGGGTCTTCGTAAACTTAATTCAGAAATATTCATAACATCCTCTTGAGAAGAGTAAAATTTATTTCGTTTTCCTTGTTGAATCTTTGCTGTTGGAATTGGTTGCAGCACCAGGTTTATCACCATTCACCACTTTGCCTAACATCACTTTCGCATCTGGCTTTAGTGAAAGAACACCTGAAATAAGGATTGTGTCGCCGGCTTTTAATCCACTTGTAATTTGAACATTGGCTGAATCCCTTATGCCTGTTGTTACATCCACAAACTTTGCTTTGCCGTTATCATACAAGTAAACTTTTTTTCCTCTTTCCTGCGGCACAATGGCCTGTGAAGGAACCATAATTGCGTTGGGCTCTGGTTTGAAATCCAATGTAACCTTGGCAAAATTGCCCGGAACCAAACCCTGTTGATTGCCTTGCACCGTAGCACGGACCTGGAGGGTTCTCGTATCCTGGGCTATGTCTGATTGTGTTGCAACCACTCTTGCTGCATAAGTTCTGTCGTTCCCGTCAACTTTAAAGTTTACGTAATCTCCGATTTTTACCTGCGGAATGTAACGTTCGGGTACGGTAAAATCAATTTTCAATTGATTCATTTGGCTTATAGTGCTGATGGTTGTTGCAGGATTTATGTATGCACCAAGGCTTACCATACGCAAACCAATTTTCCCGCTGAATGGTGCACGGATATTTGTTTTTTCAATTTGCGTTTGAATAACAGAAAGGTCAGCATTTACATTGGATACCTGTAAAACCATTGCATCGTAATCCTGTTTGCTGATGCCCTGGATTTTTAATAACTCGGCAGAACGTTTCTCGTTTTGCTTTGCTACTTCCATCTGGACGATCAACTTCCTTTTTTGTGCCTGCAAATCGGCATCATTCAATTTTACGAGCAAAGCACCTTTGTTTACATAGGCACCTTCTTTAAAATAAATGCCGGTAATTAATCCTGCTACTTCAGGATGAATCTCGGTAGTCTCGTTGGCAACAAGTGTTCCCGGAATTTCAATGTTATCCAAAAGAACTTTTGTCTTTACAATATACGCATCGGCTTTCACCGGGGGACGGGCGGCAGCTTTTTGTAATTCCTGTGGAGTTTTCTTTGTTTCAGAACTGCAAGAGGTTACGAATAATAATAGCGAAAATGAAATGATGGAACCCGAAATGGCCTTTAAAATCATCGTTGACTTCCTTAAATTTTTGAAGGCGTAAAAGTAACCACTTTGCAGCATGTAGGGTTCTAAAAAAACGATAACAAGTTTATAGTTAACGTTTTTTAACCTTAGGTGGTTGATAAACGGCAATTAGACTTGATAAAAGCTAAGCCACGACGGAAAGCAGCTGTTTTATTTTGTTTGCTTTGTGAATGAGGTCTTGCTTTTCATTGCTCAGAATCGTTACATGACCCATCTTCCTTCCAGGCTTTGTTTGAAGTTTACCATAAATATGAACAAAAGCGTTGTCGATTTTTAAAACTTCATCAAGCCCTGCATACCCAGGTTCGCCGGAATAACCATCGCTTCCAATTATATTTACCATAATCGACGGAAGAATAAATTTTGTGTTACCCAAAGGAAATCCAAGTATAATCCTCCAAAGCATATCAAACTGGGAACTATAATGCGCCTCAATGGTGTGATGACCACTGTTATGAACACGGGGAGCAGTTTCATTCACAAATACGTCGTCATTGATATCCACAAAAAGCTCAACAGCAAACAGCCCGGGCGAATTGAAATTTCGCACAACCGACAAAGAAATGGCTTCCACTTTCCACAATACGTTTTGAGAAATATCTGCGGGGCAAATTTGGTAGTCCAAAAGATTTAAATCTTTGTTGAACACCATTTCAACGGGCGGGTACAAAGCTGTTTTTCCATTTTGATCAACAGCAATAATAACGGCGATTTCTTTTTTGATTTTGATTTTCTTTTCCAGAACACTATGTTCGTTAAATCCCAAATGTGATGAATCGAGGTCTTCTATGATTTGCACGCCGCGGCCGTCATAACCGCCTTCGGCCAGTTTTTGAACGGCGGGTAAAAGCTCTTCCCATTGATCAAGTTCACTTAACGATTGCAAAACGGCAAACTCCGCTGTCGGAATCTGGTGTTCGAGATAGTATTGTTTTTGAAGGACCTTGTTTTTTATCGTGCGAAGAACGGAAGGTTTCGGAAAAACTTTTACCCCTTCGGCCTCCAGTCTTTCCAAAGCGTCAATATTTACGTTTTCAATTTCAATGGTAATTGCATCAAGATTTTTTCCAAAATTGTAAACCGAATCAAAATCACGGATGTTGCCTTTAATAAAATACCTGCACAAATGAGCGGCAGGGCATTCGTCGTCATTTTCCATTACGTGAGTTTCAACCGGGTAATTAGCTGCTGCCTGTAATAACATTCTTCCCAACTGGCCGCCACCGAGAATTCCAACTTTTTGCATCGTGCAAATTTAGTGTTGGCATTGCATGTCTATAAAACAATTTTAATCTGCTTTCCTTCTTTTCAAAAAATGATTAACTTATGATTCGAATCATTCCTTTTAAAGCCATCCTCCCTTCAAAACTGATTTGCCTTTTTAATGTTGTTTGATGACCGAATTTGAAAAATTGACAAACTAACATTTAAACACATGAGAAAATATCTATTGCTGCTCAGCAGCTTTTTGCCCAGCTGCATTCTTTTGTTTGCGCAAACTCATGACGCTGACAGTTTAAAAGAATTATTGAATGTGCATGTTCAGCAAGACACGGTGCGGGTAAATTTATTAAACAGTCTGGCAAGAGAATTATCGAGAGGCAGTGCGAAAACTGCAGATTCAATAGTCGATTTGTCCATAGCTCTCGCCAGTCGCATCGAAGATCTGAAAGGGAAAGGATTTGCGCTGGCAATAAAAGGTGGCATTCGTCATAACGTTTCTGAAGATTCGCTTGCCTACAAATATTTTGATGATTCGAAAGCCATTCTTGAAAAAATCGGAGATAAAAAAGGCCTGGCGTACATGTATAGAATTAGGGCGAATACTTTGATGGATGACGGTCGCCATGCAGAATGTCTTGATGATTTTTTGAAAGGATTGAAACTTGCACAGGAAGCAGGTGATACAAAAACGGTAATTGATATTGAAAGAACTATTGGATACTTCTACAACATTGTAGGCGAACCCGAAAAAGCGATTCCTTATCAAAGCGACGCTTTGAAACAATCCTTGGCAATAAATTATATTGGTGGAATCACGGGCTCTTATAACGCGATCGGTAAAACGTATAAAACAACTGCTAACTATCCGGCCTCATTAGACGCGTATACAAAAGGATTAGTTATTGATGAACAATTAAAAGATTCTGCAAATATTTATATCGACCATAGCAATATCGGCGATGTGTATGAACGAATGGGCAATTATCCAATGGCCTTTTTTCATTTGAGACAGGCTTACAATTATTACAAACAATTTCCGAAATCGACATTAATTCCATGGGATGAATGGGCACTGGCCAAAACGTATACGCATTCTGGCAGGTTTGATAGCGGGATGTATTACGCAAGAAACAGTTTGATGCATTCTTATCAATTAGGCTATCGTTTGTATTTGCGTGAAATAACCCAGGTGCTTTCAGAGGCGGCCGCCGGATTAAAACAATGGGATACTGCCTATAAATATCAACTGCTTTCTTCACATTACAAGGATAGTTTGGTTGGCGCAGAAACGGCAAGAAGAACCGGAATGCTCCAGGCAGGATTTGATTTGGATAAAAAGCAAACAGAAATTGCCCTGCTAAAAAAAGATAAAGAGCTGCAGCTTGCCGAAAACAAAAGAGAAAGAGCATTTCTTTTAATGGTATTGGGTGGACTCGCTTCTGTAATTGTGCTTGCCATCATTTTATTGCGCAATAACCGGCAGAAACAAAAAGCAAATGTCTTGCTGAAAGAACAAAAGCAATTGATTGATGACAAGGCAAAACAATTGGCAGCTCAAAAAGATGAACTTGAACAATCATATAAAAATGTTGAGTTGCTTGGTGATATCGGAAGAAAAATAACTGCGTCGCTTTCGGTTGAAAAAATTATCAGTACGGTTTATGACAATGTAAACATATTGATGGATGCATCTGTTTTTGGAATTGGAATTTACAATGATACATTGAAGCGAATTGAGTTCCCCGCAACTTATGAAAACGGTGAACCACTTCAGCCTTATTCAAATTCCATTTATGACGAAAACAGGTTTGATGCGTTGTGTTTTAGAACCGGTGATGAAATTATAATGGGAAATCTTGGAGAAGACTATAAAAAATATATTCAGAACATTCAAAAACCTAAAGCAGGCGATCAAACCATTTCAGTCATTTATCTGCCTCTTAAAATAAAAGACAAACGATTAGGAGTAATTACCGTTCAAAGTTTTCATGAGAATGCGTATTCCGATTATGAAGTATTCATGCTTCGGAACATAGCGATTTATACAGCCATTGCACTGGAAAATGCAGAATCTTATAATTCATTGAATCAAACTTTATCGAGTCTCAAAAAAACACAGGCCCAGCTGATTCAATCAGAAAAAATGGCTTCACTTGGAGAATTAACTGCAGGCATTGCACATGAAATTCAAAACCCATTAAACTTCGTTAACAATTTTTCTGATGTCAGCTCAGAACTTGTTGATGAAATTACAGATGCGGTAAAACAAAATAATATAAATGAGGCAACAGAACTTGGCGTTTTGCTAAAGGAAAATCTTCAAAAAATTTCTTATCACGGAAAACGTGCCGATAGCATTGTAAAAAACATGTTGCAGCATTCAAGAAAAAGCACCGGGAAAAAAGAACCATCAGAGATAAATGCACTGGTTGACGAATACCTGCGGTTGAGCTATCACGGACTCAGAGCAAAAGACAAATCGTTCAATGCAATTATGGAAACGCATTTTGATAAAAATGCAGGAGAAATCGAAGTTGTTCCGCAGGATATTGGGCGTGTATTGCTGAATCTTTTTAATAATGCTTTTTATTCTGTTGCAAAGAAAAAAGCATTGTTGGGAACAGATTATGAACCCACAGTGATTGTTCGAACTGAAAAGAGCAACAATCATGTAAACATTTATGTAAAGGACAATGGTATTGGTATGTCGGAAAAAGTTCTGGAGAAAATTTACCAGCCATTTTTTACCACGAAACCTGCGGGCGAAGGGACGGGATTAGGGTTATCATTAAGCTATGATATCATTACAAAATCGCACAATGGAGGAATGAAAGTGGAAACAAAGGAAGGAGAAGGTGCTGAATTTATTATTGAATTACCGTTTAATCGATAAAATATGAAAGCAAAATCCCTAAAAGGGAAAACAATAAACGATATTGAAACTTCCTTAAAATCTTTACCGCCTGATTTCAAGCCAACGCTTGCATTTGTTTTTCTATCAATTAAGCAAGATAGAAAAGCCATCAGTGATTTGCTTGATAAATTCGGAATAAGCGTTTTTGGTGCTACGACCAATGGTGAATTTATTGATGAGGATTACGAGCAAGGTACCATTGCAATCTTACTATTAAACATTAATCCCAATTATTTTTTTATACAGTTTTCAGAGTTTAACGGGAAGGATGACCGGCAGATTACTTCAACGTTGGCAAAGGAAGCTATCGCAAGATTTGATGATCCTGCATTTATCATCATGGGAAGCAATTTGCAAACCGATGTTGAAGAAATATTAGCTGGTTTTACCGATGTCCTTGGCAGTGAAGCCAACATTGTCGGGGGTATGGCAGGCGATGATCACACATTCAAGGATCAATTTGTTTTTACCAATGGGAAAAGTAGTAATCATGCCCTTATTAGTCTGCTTCTGGATCAAAATAAAATTGCTGTTGTTGGAAGAGCAACGCATGGTTGGAAAGCGGTGGGCACCGAAAAAGTAATTACACGAAGTGAAGGTAGCCGTGTGTATACAATCGATAATACGCCTGCTCTTGATGTTTGTTTACGTTATAGCGGTTTAAAAGCAGATAATCCGCAATTGATCAATGAATTTGTAACCAATTTTCCTTTGCAATTGCAGAGAGAAAAAGGCACACCATTAATGCGGCCCCAGTACCAAGTTTTCTGGGAAGATCACTCGATGCTTACCAGCGGCAAATTGCCTGAAGGATCAAAAGTCAAGTTTTCGCTTCCGCCAGACTTCGATGTTATTGAAAAAGTAGTTGAGGAAAATACAAAAATGAAAATAGAGGAAAATCTTGATGCGGATGCATTGATTATCTACAATTGTGGCGGCAGGCTAATGAGTTTAGGACCATTATTAAGCGAAGAGATAAAAGGCATGAAAGAAGTATGGAACGTGCCTATGGTTGGCATGTTTTCAAATGCGGAAATCGGTCGTACCCCGAACGGAAATCTGGAAATGCATAACCTCACGACCTGTTGGGTGGTTTTAAAAGAAAAAGAATGAACGAAAAAATACAGTACATATTAAATAAGGTTCAGCAATCAAACAAGTTTTCTGAGGAAGAAAAAGATTCAATCTTAAAATCTTTGAAAGATGCCGATAAGGAGATTTCAATATCGGCATTTAAAATAGAAAGGCTTGAGAAGGTAAAATACACAACAACAGTTTTATTAGAACAAACTATTGAGGAATTGGAATCAAAAAGGAAATCGGTTGAGCAACAAAAACGAGCGCTGGAAATTGAGGCTGCGCTTGAAAGAGTACGTGCCATAGCAATGGGAATGCGAAAGCCGGATGATATGCTTGATATCTGCCGCACCATTGCTGAAGAACTGAGAAAATTAGATGTCAATGAAATCAGAAATGTTCAAACGGCAATTTTTTACAACGAAAAGGGGACTTATACCAACTATGAATTTTACGTAAAGCATGACAAAACTTTTATCACAGAAACCGAATTCAGAAACCATCCAGTAGCTGAGGAATTTGCCCGTCAAATGACCAAGGGGCCGAACGATTTCTTTTCACATGGTTTTACAGGCAAAAAAGTACAAGAGTGGCTGGCTTATCAAAAAACAACCAATGTTTTTATCGACAGTTATCTGCAAACAGCAACATCTCTTGACTATTATTGGTATTCACTCGGCCCGGTAGCTTTAGGTCTTTCTACCTATAAACCACTGGCTGAAGAAGAACAGGAATTATTCAGGCGATTCCGTAATGTTTTTGAATTAGCTTATCGCAGATATTTAGATATTGAGAAAGCAGAACTGCAAGCAAAAGAGTCGCAGATTCAACTGGCATTGGAAAGAGTTCGTGCAAGAACAATGGCTATGCAGCACAGTGACGAACTCTCCGAAACCGCTTACATTCTTTTTCAGCAATTCAGGCAATTGGGAGAAGATCCGATTCAAATCACTATTGGAATTTTTAATGAAGAACAAAACGTAATTGAATTTCGAATTACTGGAGGGGATGGATCAGGTTCTAAGATTGATCAAACATTTCATGCCGAAATTGATGAGCCAATGTTAATCAACAAATTTTTCAGAGCATGGAAGGAAAACAAAAAATCAACGGTAATCAGTCTTGAAGGAAAAGAATTATCACAATGGGTTGCCTATCGAAATAAGATAAGCGGGAAATATGCCCATGAAACAGAAGTGAAAAATACTGATCGCCGTTACGCTGCTGCCGGTTTTTTTTCAAAAGGCTTATTATCTATTTCAAAAACACAAAATCCTTCTGAGCAAACAATTCAAATATTGGAAAGATTTGCATCGGTATTTGATTTGACTTACACACGTTTCCTTGACTTGAAGAATGCAGAAGCGCAAGCAAGAGAAGCAAGGATAGAAGCCGCATTGGAAAGAGTGAGAAGCAGAACCCTTGCCATGCAAAAATCGGAGGAACTTTCTGAAACATCCGTCGTTTTATTCAAGCAATTAATTACCCTGGGCATTGAGCCGAACCGTCTGTATATATGTATCATAAAAGACAGTGAAGGCAATGCGGAATTTTGGATAACTGATGAAGATGGAAGTAAAGTCAGTTGCGGATTTGAAGCCAATCTCAATGAAAATGGCTCTTTTAAAAAAATGTTCGAAGGATGGAAGCTGCAAAAGATTTCATTAACTATTGATATGCAGGGAACGGAACTGGAAGAATACTTTAAACATTTAAACTCGCTGAATGTTCCATTCAAAGGAGGTTTATCTCAACAAAGAAGAGTTCAAAATATTTCTTATTTCAGTAAAGGCTTTATCGGCATTGCGTCTCCTAACGAGCAGCCAGAAGAAACCATTCAGTTGCTTGACCGTTTTGCATCTGTTTTCAATCTTACATTTACCCGTTTTAATGATTTGCAACTGGCCGAAGCTCATGCTTTGCAGGCTGAACAGGATTTGATGGAAATAAAAGCGGCAAGGCAAAAAGCGGAGGATACGCTCCGGGAACTTAAAGCAACTCAGGCACAATTAATCGTATCGGAAAAAATGGCTTCGCTTGGAGAATTGACCGCCGGCATTGCACATGAAATTCAAAACCCTTTAAACTTCGTAAACAATTTTGCAGAAATAAATACTGAGCTGGTCGATGAATTAAATAGTGAACTCGAAAAAGGAAACATGGAAGAAGCTATGTTTCTTGCCACTGATCTTAAAGACAACAATCAAAAAATTGTTTTTCACGGGAAACGTGCGGAAAGCATTGTGAAGGGAATGCTGCAACACTCCCGCGCAAGTACGGGTAAAAAAGAACTCGCCGACATCAACGCATTGGCTGATGAATTTTTGAGATTAAGTTATCATGGACTAAGGGCAAAGGATAAAGCATTTAATGCCATTCTCGAAACACATTTTGATTCTTCCATCGCAAAGATTAATGTATCGCCACAAGATGTTGGTCGTGTCTTTTTGAATTTATTCAACAACGCTTTCTATGCAGTAAATGAAAAAAAGAAATTGTTGATTAGCGCTTACGAACCGATCGTGCAGGTGACAACAGCAAAAAGCCAAAATTATGTCGAAATAAGAGTAAGAGATAATGGAACCGGGATTCCTGAAAAAGTGTTGGATAAAATCTATCAGCCATTTTTTACAACAAAGCCAACGGGGGAAGGAACTGGTCTAGGGTTGAGTTTGAGTTACGACATCATTACCAAAGGACATGGTGGCCAAATGAAGGTAAAAACAAAAGAGGGAGAGGGAAGCGAGTTTGTAATTCAATTACCCTTTGACAATCCAACAGCATGAAAACGCTCTTAAAAATATTGCTAGTTATTATGCCTGCTTTTGCCGATGCGCAAATGGGTAATATTGATAGCTTGCGAGCTGCTTTTGTTAGCGCTCCTGACGGGCCTCTAAAATTTAAAGCGGCCAGTAATGTTTATATCTATTACCAGGAAATAAACCGCGACTCGGCACTTTATTATTCCGAACAGCAATTATTAATCGGCAAGCGATATCATAACCAAATTGCCCAGGGAACAGCGCTGGCCAGCAAAAGCTATCAGTTAATGGGTTTGGGAAAGTTTGCTGAGTCACTCAAATGTTTGCAACAGGCATTTGCCATTGCAGAGGATGTAAACAACGAAAAGCAAGAACGTTGGGATTATTTTCTTACGCCTTTTAAGGGCAACAGCAGGCTGTTGCTGCTTTCCTATACACATCATATGTATGCTCTTCTTATGTTGAGCACCGGGAACCTCGAGCAACAGATCGTTCATTTTAAGATAGCTGCTGATATTGCCAAACAGATAAATTATCTTCCACGCATCCAGCTCGCTTATCTCAATCTGGGCCAAAGTTATCTTGAGGCAAAGAGATTTGATTCTGCTTTATACTATGAAAAGTTAGCTGAACAAACTGCACTACAAGCCAATAATAAAAACTATGCTGTGGCGCTGGCAAAAGTTTACCTGGGCACTGTACAAAGGGAATTGGGTGATATTTATAAAGCGATGGGCAATGTTTCAACAGCATTGAGCTATTATTATATAGCCCTGCAAACGACCTCACAAAATAATAACCGCGATGGCTTTAGCAGGGTTTGTTTGAGACTTAGCAGGTATTACATCGAAAAAGGAAATAAAGATTCCGCACTTTATTATTCGCTGAAAAACCTTGCAATTTTAAAAACATTGGGCTCAGTTGCAGGGAACGAAACCAACCTGGGTATTGGCTATGAGAATGTTTATCTCAGTTATAAATTAAACAATCAGTTTGACAGCGCTTTCAAATACCAGGGGCTTGCATTAGTTACAAAGGATAGTCTGGCGAATGTGAGGATTAGGAACCTTGCAGATTTTCAGAAACTTACTTACGATGAACAACTACGATTACAAAATTTAGAAAAGGACAAAGTTGTTTATCAAAATAAGGTCAGAACTTATTTTTTGCTTGGTGGCATAGGTGTATTGCTGCTGCTTGCAATTATTTTTTATAGAAACAATCAGCAGAAATATAAAGCAAAACTTAAAATAGAAAAGGCATATGAAGATTTAAAATCAACACAGCAACAATTGGTTCAATCGGAAAAAATGGCTTCGCTTGGGGAATTGACCGCCGGTATTGCACATGAAATTCAAAACCCTTTAAACTTCGTAAACAATTTTGCAGAGATTAATACCGAACTGGTCGATGAATTGAAAGATGAATTATTTAAAGGAAATGCTGATCAAGCCAGTCTTATTGCAGAAGATTTAAAAGACAACAATCAAAAAATTGCTTTTCATGGTAACCGTGCTGATAGTATTGTAAAAGGAATGCTGCAACATTCAAGAGCAAGTTCAGGTAAAAAAGAATTGACCGATATCAACTCACTTGCGGATGAATTTCTTCGGTTAAGCTATCATGGTTTGAGAGCCAAAGACAAATTGTTCAATGCAGCAATTGAAACAAATTTTGACTACAATATTGACAAGATTAAAGTTATTCCGCAGGATTTAGGAAGAGTGTTGTTAAATCTTTTCAACAACGCTTTTTATTCAATTAATGAAAAAAAGAAAATGCTCAACGGGCTTTATGAACCTAAGGTTTTTGTCAGCACAGAAAAGCTGAATGATAAAATTCAGATTGTTGTAAAGGACAATGGCAATGGCATTCCTCAAAAAATCATTGACAAAATCTACCAGCCTTTTTTTACAACAAAACCAACAGGGGAGGGAACTGGTTTGGGACTGTCATTGAGTTATGATATCATAACAAAAGGTCATAAAGGAGAATTGAAAGTTGAAACAAAAGAAGGAGAGTTTGCGCAATTCATAATTATTCTGCCAACAACTGTTTAATAAAAAAATTGTGTATGAAAATACTAGTAGTAGACGATGAAAAAGACATGAAAACACTTTTCGAACAAAAGTTCCGCAGAGAAATCCGTGATGGGAAAGCTCAATTTGTGTTTGCTACCTCTGGGGAAGAAGCGTTTTGCTATTTACAAAATCATGATCACGAAGCTGTGCTGATTCTCTCTGATATTAATATGCCGGGCATGACGGGTTTACAACTATTAGAAAAGATAAAGCATGAACACAAAATGCCTCCGCCTGTTGTGATGATGATAACGGCATATGGTGATGAAGAGAACTATAGCAGGGCAATGCAATTGGGTGCCGACGATTTTCTGACAAAACCGCTCGATTTTAGTTTATTGAAAGACAAACTTAAAATACCATTATAATGGCGAAGATCTTAGTAGCAGATGATGAATCCGATCTGGAAGTGCTGATCAAGCAAAGATTCAGGCGACAAATACGGGAAAATAAATACCAGTTTGTTTTTGCACTCAATGGAAGGCAGGCGTTGGACATGCTCGACCAATTAAAAGATGTTGATATTGTGCTCAGTGATATCAATATGCCGGAAATTGACGGACTTACCTTGCTGTCTACACTTTCCGAAAACAATCCGCTTGTTAAAACGGTCATTGTTTCGGCTTATGGTGATATGGACAATATTCGCAGTGCTATGAACAGAGGTGCATTTGATTTTGTTTGCAAGCCGGTGAATTTTGATGATTTGGAGGTGACGATTGAAAAAACGATACAACATGTCAATCAACTCAAAGACACTTTGCAGGCGATCAAAGAAAATAATATTCTTCGCATGTATGTAGATGAATCGGTTTTAAACTTCATGAATAAGCAGGAGTTTGAAGCGTCACTGACGTCGAATGAAACGATTGAAGCTTCTGTTGTTTTTATTGATATCTGCAGTTTTACTTCTATTACCGAAACAGCATCGGCAAATAAAGTAATCCGGTTATTAAATAATTATTTCGATGTGATGGTCAAAGAAATTATTGCCCAGGGAGGATTGGTTGATAAATTTATTGGTGATGCAGTGATGGCGGTCTTCCGCGGCGATTATCATTTGGACAGAGCCATTGAAGCCTCTCTTGCAGTAAAAGCGCAAATAGAAAAATTGCCTGCCGAGCAAAACGGTATTGATTTTCGTCCAAACGTTGCCATCGGTATCCATAGCGGTGAAATGATTTGCGGAAACATTGGATCGGCAACGCTGCGAAGATTGGATTTTACAGTCATTGGTGATGTGGTCAATACAGCGCAGCGATTGCAATCAGCAGCGGCACCAGGACAAATCCTTATTGATGAAACAGCGTTTGAAAAAGTAAAAGAATTTTTTAACTGCAAAAAGGTGGGACCGTTAAGCGTAAAAAACAAACAATGCACTTTGATTGCTTACGAAGTCGTGCATTAAAGAATCGTGTGTACTTCATTAAAATGGGCGCATCGGCACGGGCAATTGAAAACTGATTGAAAGTTGATAATACAACCCTTCTTCACAAATTGCTAAAAGCATTTTGAGTTAGTCTTTTTAATTTTACTGTTGAAAGTATTTGTTCCTCGGTTATCTGTAATAAAGTTTGTAATAAAATTTTATAAAGATTAAGATGGACGCCAATGTTATTGTTTGCTATGAATTTTACACTTAAACCTTTGAAACATGTCGATTGCTACAGCTACTAAAGAAACTAAAGAAACACAAACCGATTTCCTTCCTTTGCAGGGAACAGATTATGTTGAATTTTATGTTGGTAATGCAAAACAGGCAGCACATTATTATATGAGTGCTTTTGGTTTTCAGGCCATTGCTTATGCGGGACCTGAAACGGGAGTCAAGGATAGGGCAAGTTATGTTGTGCGGCAAAACAAATTGACTTTTGTTTTAACAACTCCCATTCGTGCCAATAATGAAATTGCAGATCATATTTACAAACATGGTGATGGTGTCAAATTTTTGGCTCTCCGTGTTGATGATGCAACGGACGCATGGGAGCAAACTACAAAACGTGGAGGCCAAAGCTTCATGGCGCCGCAACATTTGAATGATGATAACGGAGAAGTTGTATTAAGCGGCATTCATACGTACGGAGACACAGTTCATCTTTTTGTTGAAAGAAAAAATTATACTGGTGCGTTTATGCCAGGATTTAAAGCATGGACCAACCCGCATTTTGCGCCGGCCGACACTGGCCTTTTGTATGTTGACCATTGCGTTGGAAATGTTGGGTGGAATCAAATGAATCCGTGGGTGAAGTTTTATGAGGAGGTAATGGGGTTTAAAAATATTTTATCCTTCGATGATGAAGATATTTCTACCGAATATTCAGCGTTGATGAGCAAAGTGATGAGTAACGGGAATGGTTATGTAAAGTTTCCAATTAACGAGCCGGCTGAAGGAAAGAAAAAATCGCAGGTGGAAGAGTATCTTGAATTTTTTGATGGTGAAGGGGTTCAACATGTGGCGCTGGCAACAAATGATATCGTAAAAACCGTGAAAGATCTAATGAGCCGTGGCGTCGAATTTTTGAAGGTTCCCAATAGTTACTATGACGATTTACTCGACAGGGTAGGGCAGATTGATGAAGATTTAGAACCATTGAAAGAGCTGGGAATTTTGGTGGATAGAGATAACGAAGGATATTTGCTGCAGTTGTTTTCAAAACCTGTGCAGGACAGGCCAACGCTTTTCTTTGAAATCATTCAACGAAAAGGAGCGAAGAGTTTTGGTAAAGGAAATTTCAAAGCTTTGTTTGAAGCAATTGAAAGAGAACAATCAGCCCGTGGCAATCTTTAGTCGATTTTTTCGTTTTTTTATAAATAGTTTTCAGAACTTGCTTTACTTAATAAGTCACACATCGATGAAAAACCTGGCCGTAACTTTCCTGTGTCTTGCTCTAACAATCTCTGCATTGGCGCAAGGCCCTTCAGTTTCTTTTGTTGATTATCAACGTTCGCTTCCTCGTGCAGCCGACGCTCTTAAACTGAAGGAAGATACGCTTCGCAAGCAATTCGAGTCAAAAGGACTGACGTGGCCGGCAAAATATATTTACATCCGTTCTTTTAAATATGACGGGCAGCTGGAAGTGTGGGTGAAGAATGAACGCAAAGAGCCATTCAAACTTTTTAAAACTTACAGAGTTTGTGCAATGGCGGGAACGCTTGGTCCCAAACGCATGGCAGGTGATTACCAGGTTCCTGAAGGTTTTTATTACATCAATGAATTCAACCCAAACAGCAACTATCATCTCTCGCTGGGATTAAATTATCCTAATGAGTCCGATAAGGTTTTAAGTGACTCGCTTCGTCCGGGTGGTGATATCTATATTCACGGAAGTTGTGTTACGGTCGGTTGTATTCCTTTGACCGATGAATATATTGATGAAGTGTATATTCTCGCCGCCTATGCAAAAAATGCCGGTGAAGATTATATTCCTGTTCATATCTACCCTGTGAGATTCAACGTAAAAAAGAGTGCTGATTATTTGCTTTACCTGGAGAAGACCGATCCCCAGCTAAAACCCTTCGCTGAGAGGTTGGAGCAGGTATACGATCATTTTGAACTTACACATCAATTGCCTGTGATTATGACAGATCCAAGAGGTAATTATGTTTTTGACGGCGTTTCAAAAAAAGTTCCCCCAGTTGTTGAACCAAAACCAAAAAGGATTCCTGTACAGCACCGGCTAAGAAATATCACCGAAGTGGCAGATGTTGTCACTCAATGGCCTGAATTTCCGGGAGGAGGGAAGTCATTTTTGGAATATTTGAATAAGATGGGAAAGGCTTTAGTCACTTCATTGCCTAATGGGATAAAGAAGGCTAACGTGGTGGTAGAATTTATAGTTGATACCGACGGCGTGCCCACGAATTTTAAAGTGGTCCAGGGGGTGAATGAAGATTTTGATGATGAATTGATTACTGTATTGGAACAGATGCCCACCTGGCAGCCTGCTGTTTTAAATGAAAAAGCAGTAGCCAAAAAAATGAAACAAAGTTTTGTGATAGAGTAAAGTCTCATTCAGAATACTCGAGAGCTCCGGAATTTTCGGAGCTTTTTTGTTTTTGACGGGCCGGATTCTTTCAGAGTGCAAAAATGTCAAAGCGATATGCCTGCTTTTGCAGTTTACAGGCTTCAAACCACCATAAACTGAAATTTTTTCACTTTCTGTTCCCGTGGCATACAATTCGCCTACCTTTGCCCGCCTGAACGAATCAGTCAAAGTGACAAAATAGTCCGACAGGCAACCCGAGTGTTTTGGGTCTTCTGGAAAAAATTTCATTAAAACCAAAAATTGATAAACGTATGGCTAACAAAGTAAATGTTACCCCTCTACATGACAGAGTGATCGTAAAGCCGGCTGCAGCAGAAGAAAAAACTGCCGGTGGAATTATTATCCCTGACACCGCAAAAGAAAAGCCACAACGCGGAACCGTTGTAGCTGCCGGTCCTGGAAAAAAAGACGAGCCGGTAACCGTAAAGCAAGGTGACACTGTATTGTATGGTAAATATGCAGGAACTGAAATCTCTATCGAAGGTGAAGACTACCTTATTATGAGAGAGAGTGATATCCTTGCAATTGTATAAGATCGAAACAAATTTCTAAACAACTAAAAATTAAAATACGTTATGGCAAAACAACTGTTTTTCGAAACTGATGCCCGTAATAAAATGAAAAAAGGCGTCGATGCTTTAGCTAACGCTGTTAAAGTAACATTGGGACCCAAAGGCCGCAATGTAGTTATCGAAAAGAAATTCGGTGCTCCATCTGTAACTAAAGATGGTGTTACTGTTGCAAAAGAGGTTGAACTGGAAGATGCTATCGAGAATATGGGTGCTCAAATGGTAAAGGAAGTAGCTTCTAAAACTGCTGATGTAGCAGGTGATGGAACTACTACTGCAACTGTTTTGGCCCAGGCCATCATCACCGAAGGCTTGAAAAACGTTGCCGCAGGAGCAAACCCGATGGACTTGAAACGCGGTATTGACAAGGCTGTTAAAGCTGTTGTTGAAAACCTGAAATCTCAATCTCAACAAGTAGGTAACGACAACCAAAAAATTCAGCAGGTAGCTTCTATTTCTGCAAATAACGACGAAGAAATTGGTAAGTTGATTGCTGAAGCAATGCAGAAAGTTTCTAAAGATGGTGTAATCACTATCGAGGAAGCAAAAGGAATTGAAACAGGTATCGATGTTGTTGAAGGTATGCAATTCGACCGTGGTTACATTTCTCCTTACTTCGTTACCAACAGCGAAAAAATGGAAGCTGAACTGGATAATCCTTACATCCTGATCTACGACAAAAAGATCAGCAGCATGAAGGATATCCTGCACATTCTTGAAAAAGTGGCACAACAAGGCGCTCCATTATTGATCATCTCTGAAGATTTGGAAGGTGAAGCATTGGCTACTTTGGTTGTTAACAAACTGCGTGGCACTCTGAAGGTTGCTGCAGTAAAAGCTCCAGGCTTTGGTGACAGAAGAAAAGAAATGCTGCAGGACATTGCAATACTTACAAAAGGTGTTGTAATTTCTGAAGAGCAAGGCTATAAATTGGAAAATGCTGATCTTACATATTTGGGTAAAGCAGAAAGAATTGTCATAGACAAAGACAACACGACTGTAGTTGGAGGCCGCGGCGAAAAAGAAGCCATTCAAGGTCGCATCAACCAAATCAAATCTCAAATTGAAAATACAACTTCTGATTACGATCGTGAAAAATTGCAAGAGCGTCTTGCCAAGTTAAGCGGTGGTGTTGCAGTATTGAATGTTGGTGCTGCTACAGAAGTTGAAATGAAAGAAAAGAAAGACCGTGTTGATGATGCTTTGCATGCTACCCGTGCAGCCGTTGAAGAAGGTATTGTTCCTGGTGGCGGTGTTGCTTTCGTTCGTGCAATTGATTCTTTGGAAAAAATTGAGACAAGAAACAACGACGAAAAAACAGGTGTTCAAATTGTTCGCCGTGCATTGGAAGAGCCTCTTCGCCAGATTGTTGAAAACTGCGGTATTGAAGGTAGCGTAGTAGTAAACAAAGTTCGTGAAGGAAAAGGCGATTTCGGTTTCAATGCCCGTGATGAGAAATATGAAAACCTCATTGCTGCAGGTGTTATCGATCCAACTAAAGTTGCCCGTGTTGCATTGGAAAATGCAGCTTCCATTGCAGGAATGTTGCTAACTACAGAATGTGTAGTTGCCGACAAACCAGAGCCTAAATCTGCTGCTGCTCCGGCAATGCCAGGCGGTGGAATGGGTATGGATTATTAATCAGTTTGGCGACATCCGTTTTGTCGGTGTTCCAATGAAGATACAAGCCTCATCTTTTGATGGGGCTTTTTCTTTGTAATGAAGTTAGCGTACAACATTACTTTTGCAGCGATGAAAAGGATTATTGTTTCTCTTTTAATAATTGTGAGTACGTCGCTTCATGCACAGCAGGGGCAGCTTCAAAATAAATCGGGCATTTTCTATATAGCAATTGGCACGCACGACGCGTATTTTACAAAAAGTGATATTCATTTAAAGTCAACTGCCTTCGATTTTGTCCTTAAGAATGTGAAGGGCACAGACGATAAATTTTTACATGCAACAGGCGGTCCCATTCAATACGATTACCAGGTTGGTTATTATTTCAAGAAAAAAAATTTTGGTATTGAATACAATTTCGATCACATCAAATACTTTGCAAGGCACGATCAAAGTGTAAGAACAGTGGGCACTGTAAATGATCAAAAAATTGATGCGGTCCTTCCTATCACCACCTATGTGCAAAACTATGAACACACAAATGGCGCAAATTATGTTTTATTGAATTTTGTGAAATGGAAAGAATTAATTAAATGTAAAAATTCAGATCGCATCTTAAATCTATTAATGAAGGCAGGAGTTGGAGCGGTAGTTCCAAGAACCAACTCTACAATAATGAACAAACATAGAGACGATACATACAACGTAGCAGGATATTTATTTGCTTTAGAAGGGGGCCTGCGTTACAATTTTGCAAAACATTTCTTTGCAGAAGGCACTTTAAAGGGTGCTTATGCCAATTACATGCGTGTTTTGATAGCAGATGGGCACGGCGATCAGCATTGGTTTTCGGGGCAGATGCTTTTCATGGTTGGCTATCAATTTTAAGCGCTAAAAATTTTTTTCTTTCGATTTAAGATTCTTCGTATCTTGAAGACATCCTACACTGTCTCCTCTGTTAACAGCATTTTTTGGCCCTGTTATTGCAGTTTATCCATTCCCTCTGGACCGTTTAACCTTATCTGATCATCATCTAAAACCATTCGTTATGCTGTACAAAATGTTCCGTTGGTTCAAAAGGAAATTCTCAGGGAAAAAAGTGAAAATTGCATTTGATAAGGATAATCCTTTTTTGATTCTTTGATTACATGCGCACAATCCTCCCTTCTTTTTATTATTTCATAGTATTGCGATGTTGCATTTTTTCGCGATCAGACCTTTATGTTTTATCCGTAGCATCTGATTTCAGATAATCTCACCTGCATATTCTTTAATTGTATCCACCGCTTCAAAACACAAAGCAGTTTGTTTTACTGTGTTGGCTACATTTTCTTTCGTAATGCAACTCTTTTGAGGCAGTCACAGTTTCCGCGCCAAGGCTGATGAGGATTTCATCTTTCCGCAATTGTTCATAAGAATGCATGCTCCGGCAATGCGTATTCCTGCGTGCATAAAAATATTTTTCTCTGAAAACGTTTTGTTCCACACTGTGTTTAATATATTCGCATTAGCAACACAAATCCGGTTTCCTACCTATTACCTGTTAATCTTTCCGGAGAAGAACCATGGTATCCTGGCCGGGAGGTATTCCAAAAAATCGGAATTCGGGTTGAAGCCAATTACGATCAAAAAGTTTTTAAAGCTTCGTCAGCCGACGAAGCTTTTTTCTTTTAAACTTTTTTGATATCTGATTGTCTGTAATGACATTTTGCTTATGGTAATATCATAAGTAATCTTTTGATTGTTAGTACAAATGCCAACTGTAAAAAGAAATATTTCTGAAACATTTCTCTGGCAAGGCATTTGATTAAAGGAGCGAAAACAAAACTGTAAATATGAAAATGAAAAACTGTCTTATTGCCGCAGCGATTTTATTGACTGCAACTGCAAATGCTCAACACGGAAGATTTGAAGCAGGCGTTAACTTCGCCAATGTTTCTGTAACAGACAATGGAAGAGTAGATAACGCCAATATGCTCACAAGTTTTCGGGTAGGTATTGTCGGTGATATCAAGCTAGCGCCAATGGTAGCTTTACAGCCAGGGTTATACTATACCGGGAAGGGATCAAAGGTTCAAAGCGGTGATGCTACAAGTATGAACTATTTTAAACAGACAACGAATCCATTTTATTTTGAAGTGCCCGCTAACATCGTTTTTAAATTTCCATTTGGATCAGAAAGTCACTTTTTTGTTGGCGCCGGACCTTATTTGGCCGTAGGAGTTGGTGGAAAAGCGACTACTGATGGAAAATCTTTTGGTGTTGCATTTCATAATGAAAATAGTATTCAATTCTCCAATGATGACCCGACAACTTTTAACCAGGAAGAAGGAACAGGACTTGGCGTAATGAAACGCTTTGATTATGGAGCAAACGGAGTTGTTGGTATTGCAGGAAGGTCCCTTGTATTAAGCGCAAATTATGGACTAGGGCTGGCAAAGTTGCAATCAGGAAGCAATAGCGGAACAGATAATAACAACAAGCACAGAGTAATCAGTGTTAATGTTGGGTTCAGATTATAATTCTTTCAAAACGCAATAATAAACGGCCATCATTTGATGGCCGTTTCATTTTCGTTATCATTTGCAATTATCTTCGCGGCATGCGATCAATGAGATGGCTTTCAATTCTAACTGCCGCACTGATAATCACTGCCTGTTTTTATAAATGGGTAAGCGTTGATGAAAACAATTTTTTTATTGGAGGATTTTATTCAAGCAAAGAAAGTCGTTTCGGCCAGCCCGGGCTCTTTCACGTCATTTTTTGTGTAGTGATCATAGCTTTGTTGATCATTGGAAAATTGTGGAGTTATCGTACCGCATTTTTTGTTTCAGCATTTAATATTGCCTGGGCAGCAAGAAACTTTATATTGATTCCGGCTTGCAGCGGGGGTACTTGTCCTGAGAAGCATACGGCATTGTATGTGATCTTATTCGGATCTATAGCGTTGATTGTTTTTACTGCAATGGTAGAAGTGAAGCCAAAACAAAAAGCTTCTTCAATAGAAATGAAGAAGCCTTGATTAAAACGGTCTGAAAAGAATGATCAAACTATTTGCCGAAGAGTTTTTGTAAGAATTCTTTCATTGCTTCCCATGATTGCTTATCGGCTTCTTGATTATAGCCAACACCAATGTGATATTTGTTATCAACGGCATCAGCATTTGGATTTGTAAATGCATGTTTTGCATTTGGATAGGACTTGAAAGTATAATCTGCACCAATGGAATCCATTTGATGTTTAAATTGATTTACTACCGCTGGTTTTACCAGCGTATCTGCCTCGCCATGCAGTACGAGAATTTTTGCTTTTAATAATTTTTTATCAGGAGTTACCCCGGACAAATCTCCGTGAAATGTAACTACACCTTTGAGATCGGCTCCAAGTTTTGCAGCGTTCAATACAACAAATCCACCATAACAATACCCGATAGCTGCAATATTATTTGTGTCAACCTGTGGTAGTGTTTTCAATTTTGCCAGCGCCGCATCAACTCTTGATTTTGTAAGTTGCGGATTTTGATAAAATGGTCCGGCTAATTTCATCGCACCCTGAGGATCCGATGCGGTGTCCCCGTTTCCATACATATCGGCCGCCATCGCAACATAACCTAAGTCGGCCAATTGTCTTGCACGGCTTTTTGCATAATCATTCAATCCCCACCACTCATGAATCACCAATACGGCGGGGCGTTTTCCCTGCAGGCTGTCATTATAAGCTATATAAGCATCCATGGTTTTGCCATCGGCACTATAAGTTGTGTTTTCTATTTGTAAATGGGATGCTTTGGTAGTTGAATCCTTTTTTTCATTTTCACTGCTGGTTGTTTGCGAGTTGTTGCAGGAAAGGATTAAAAAAGCAGATAACAAACTAAGAACTGATAATGCAAATCTCATTTTGTTGGTTTTACGTGGTGAAGAATTAAACAAAATTAATTTCAATTGAACTTATTACTAACGTTTTATTTGCCAGTTTGTTCATTGACAGGCCAAAAAATGAAAAAAGGCAATTCAAACGAATTGCCCTTGTCTTCAGGAAGATAAATCTATTTAGTCCAATTTAACTTTGCAAGTTTTACATCGTGTGAATTGCCACCAATCATAATTTCAAACTCGCCGGGCTCCCATCCCCAGGTGTTGTCAAAATGATAGTAAGTCAGGTCCTTTGTTGTGATAGTAAAAGAGACCGTTTTTGTTTCGCCTGGCTTCAATTCAATTTTTTGAAATCCTTTTAATTCTTTCACCGGTCTTGTATTGGCACCAACAAGGTCATGAATGTAAAGTTGAACAACTTCTTTCCCTGTTTTGTTGCCCGTGTTGGTAACCTCTACGCTGGCGCTTACAGGTTGATTTCCTTTAGGTGATGTTGTACTGAGTTTTACATCGCCATAAGAAAACGTTGTATAGCTCAATCCATAACCAAATGGATAGACCGGATCATTGCTTACGTCCAAATAATTGCTTCTGAACTTTTCAAACCAGTGGCCTTCCTGCAAGGGACGTCCTGTGCTTTTGTGACTGTAATACAAAGGAACTTGTCCTACGTTTTGAGGCCATGTTGTCGTGAGTTTTCCTGAAGGATTTACATCGCCAAACAAAACATCAGCAATAGCATATCCTGCTTCGCTTCCGCCAAACCAAACATTTAAAATAGAAGGAACGTTGTCATTCTCCCATTTAATTGTAAGCGGTCTTCCCGTGAAGAGAACTAAAACAACAGGCTTCCCCGTTTTCAATAATGCTTTCAATAAATCTTCCTGCACGCCTGGAATATTCAAATTACTTCTGCTCGAAGATTCGCCGCTCATCTCTGCAGATTCGCCCAATGCTGCAACTATTACATCAGCGTCTTTCGAAACATCCAATGCCTCATCAATCATCTGTTGTGCGCTTCTGTTATCCCTGCCTAATGACTTTCCAAACATGCCGGCTCTTTCTTCGAATGCAGAATCGGCGTCGAGATTAGAACCTTTTGCATAAACAATTTTAGCGCTATTGCCAAGGACAGATCTTAACCCATCAACCAGGGAAACAGCTTTGTCAAAATTTGCAGCAACGCTCCATGTGCCTGGCATATTTTCCCTATTGTTTCCCAATGGACCAACAACAGCAATGGTTCCTGTTTTCTTCAACGGTAAAATATTGTTTTGATTTTTCAACAATACAAAACAATCAGCAGCAATTTTTCTTGCTTCATTTCTGTTGGACTCATTGAACACTTCTGTCTTTGCACGGTTTGCATCACAGTATTTATATGGATTATCGAATAATCCCAGCTTATATTTTGCTTCTAAAATTAAACGACAGGCATTATCGATTTCGGCCTGGGTAACTTTTCCTTCCTTTAATGATTGCTTCAACGTGGTCAAAAATCCTTCGCCAACCATGTCCATATCAATTCCTGCTTTCAATGCCAGGGCAGAAACAGTTTGTAGATCACCCAAGCCATGTGCGGTCATTTCATTAATGCCTGTGTAATCCGTTACAACAAATCCTTTGAAGCCCCATTGCTTGCGCAACACATCGGTTTGCAAAAATTTATTTGCTGTTGCAGGAATTCCATTTACATCATTGAAGGAAGCCATTACACTTCCAACACCTGCGTCAACAGCACCTTTGTACGGAGGCAGATATTCATTGTACATTCTTTGAAGACTCATGTCCGTTGTGTTGTAATCGCGTCCTGCTTCTGCAGCACCATACAATGCATAGTGTTTTACGCAAGCCATGATGTTGTAATTTTTTGAAAGGTCGCCCTGGTAGCCTTTTACCATTGCCTGCGCAATGTAATAGCCAAGAAAAGGATCTTCACCGCTGCCTTCTGCAATTCGTCCCCAGCGTGGATCACGGGAAATGTCAACCATAGGCGAGAAGGTCCAGCAGATTCCATCGGCACTTGCTTCCTTTGCTGCGATTTGTGCACTGCGTTTAATAAGGGCCGTGTCCCAACTGCAGCTTAATCCTAATGGAATTGGAAAAACAGTTTCATAACCATGAATCACATCCATTCCAAAAATCAAAGGAATTTTCAAACGGCTTTCTTCAACGGCAATGCGCTGCACCTCTTTAATTTTTTCAACTGATTTGATATTGAACAATCCACCAACTTTCCCTTCACGGATTTTTTTACCGATGTCGGAACTTTTTGCCTGGCCGGTAACAATATCACCACTACCTGGCAAATTCAGCTGACCGAGTTTTTCATCTAATGTCATTTTGCTCATCAAATTTTTGACGAACGCATTCATCTTAGCATTGTTCTGTTGCGCGTTTGCAGCAAAAGAAAAAAATATTGCTGCACCAATTAAAATTCGTCTAAGCATATGTTTTTAATTATTGATCAAGTATAAAATTGATTAAATCTCTATTTAGATTTTATCTAGTTGCCAACTGCATTGCTCCCTTGTTCTTCTCTTCAGTCACACGCTTCAGCTGCAACCTTTGTTTTCTCAAATCAAAAGCAGTTTTTAGCTCTTTCAGCCCGTGCAATAACCGTTAGTTTTATGATCAAAACGACACTTGCATCATCCTTGGTAAAGTTCTGAAGCAAGTGAGTGACACAACAAAACCTGGCAATAGCAATAGGCCGGTTAAATAATCATTAACAATATCCAAAGAGCTTTTGAAATTTTATTTTATCAAATAGGGTTGAATTAATTTTTTCCAGATCGCATAACCCTTGGCGTTCATATGCAAATTGTCTTCAATAAAAATGTCCTTTTTTGGCTGGCCATCTTTACCCAGCATTGGTTTCCACACATCAACATAAGAAGCGTTTTTTTGTTGCTTCAAAAATTGTTGAACCAGTTTGTTGGCAACGATTGCTTTTTCTTTCAAATTCCATCTTGAGGGTGAAGGTTTGATAGAAACGAATACAACAGGAACCTTTGGATATTTTGCCCTGATATCGCTATACAATTTTTGAAAGCGACGAAGCACCGTAACAGCGGTAATGGTGTCAGATGATGCAACATCATTGTCGCCGCAGTAGATCACAATTTCTTTTGGATTGTATTTAAAAATGACGTCGTTTTCATAACCTATCAGATCGGGAAGGGTCGATCCGCCAAAACCGCGATTGAGAATGGTATAGCCGGGAAAATAATTTTGAACATCTGTCCACTTTGTAAATGAGGAACTGCCAACAAAAAGGTTCGCATGTTGGGGCGGCATTTGTATGCTGTCCTGGT
>Ga0207647_10000389_pt1 | contig 35906 bp, 36 predicted proteins | sample KBSCornC2_FD_184295 | JGI IMG/M metagenome (GOLD analysis project Ga0207647, IMG submission 184295) | Corn rhizosphere microbial communities from Kellogg Biological Station, Michigan, USA - C2 (SPAdes) (version 2) | ecosystem: Host-associated > Plants > Roots > Rhizosphere ... | reverse complement strand
GCCCTGGTCGATCTGATCGGCGACGGCTTCGATATCGCGCTGCGCATTTCGAATCTGGCGGATTCGAGCCTGCGCGCCCGGCGTCTCTGCGCGATCCGCACCCCCTTGATCGCGGCGCCTTCCTACCTTGAGAAGCATGGTCGACCGAGCCATCCGCGCGAGCTGATCGATCATCTCGTGATGGTCTATACGGGCGTCACCAACCCCGAATTGTGGCGGCTCCACCATCGCCAGGAGGGGGAATATGCTGTGCCGGTTCACGGCCGCATCCGCTCCAACAATGGCGATGTCTTCCTGCCTTCGGTCTGCGCCGGGCATGGCATCGCCCTGCTGCCCGATTTCATCGTGTGGCGCGCGCTCGCCGAACGGAAGGTCGAGCAGATTTTGCCCGACTGGTCGCCGCAACCGATCGCACTCAACTTGCTGACCCCACCCAACACGCTCAGGCCGGCCCGCGTGCGCGTGCTGATCGACTATCTCGCCAAGCGCTTCGCCAAGGCACCTTGGGCTTTGGACAGTTGACGCCCGCCGGGGGGCATGGAAAGCGCTGGGCATGGCCGAGCCCGACACGCTGACCGAAGCCGAAGCCGCCGCCGAGCTGGAGCGGCTAGCCGCCGAAATTGCCCATCACAACCGCCTCTATCACGATCAGGATGCGCCTGAGATTTCGGACGCCGATTATGACGCGCTGATCCGGCGCAACGCGGCGATCGAGGCGCGTTTCCCCCAGTTGATACGCGAGGACAGCCCATCGCGCGTCGTCGGCGCCATTCCCACCGGCCCGCTCGCCAAGGTGCGCCATGCCCGGCCAATGCTGAGCCTCGACAATGCCTTTTCGGATGAGGATGTCGCGGAGTTCGTCGAGCGGATTCGCCGGTTCCTGCGGCTCAGCGCCGAAGAGCCGGTCGTGCTAACGGCCGAACCCAAGATAGACGGCCTGTCCTGCTCGCTCCGCTACGAAGGGCGCCGCCTCGTCCAGGCGGCGACCCGGGGCGACGGCACGATCGGCGAGGATGTGACCCCGAACATCGCGTTCGTGAAAGGCATTCCGCAGACGTTGCCGCCAACGGCCCCCGATCTCTTCGAGGTGCGCGGTGAAGTCTATATGGCCAAATCCGACTTCGCGGCGCTCAATCAGCGCCTGCTTGAGCAAGCGCGCGCGGCCGGTGACGAGAGCAAGGCGCGTCAGTTCGCCAATCCGCGCAACGCCGCTGCGGGTTCGCTTCGCCAGAAGGATGCGCAGGTCACCGCAACGCGGCCACTGCGCTTCATTTTCCATGGCTGGGGCGAACATTCGGCACTCCCGGGCACTACCCAGTCCGAGATGATGGACGCGATCAGCGGGTGGGGCTTCGGCGGCACGCCCTTACGCGCGCGCTGCCCCGACGTAGCCGCCGCGCTCGCACGCTATCGCCTGATCGAGGAGCAGCGCGCCGATCTGGAATATGACATTGATGGTGTGGTCTATAAGGTCGATCGGCTCGACTGGCAGGATCGCCTCGGCCAGATCGGCCGCGCCCCGCGCTGGGCCATCGCGCACAAATTTCCTGCACAGCAGGCGCAGACCACGCTGCGCGCGATCGACATACAGGTTGGCCGCACCGGCAAGCTCACCCCGGTTGCGCGGTTGGAACCCGTCACGGTTGGCGGCGTGGTGGTCACCAATGCCACGCTCCACAATGCCGACGAGATCGAGCGATTGGGCGTGCGCCCGGGCGACCGCGTCGTGCTTCAGCGCGCCGGCGACGTCATCCCGCAGATTGTCGATAATCTGACGCGCGATGAGCCGCGCACCCCCTGGATCTTCCCCACTACCTGTCCCGTCTGTGGCTCGGCTGCCGAGCGCGAAGAAGGCGAGGTCGACGTTCGCTGCACCGGCGGCCTGATCTGCGCGGCACAGCGCGTCGAACGGCTGATCCATTTCTGCTCGCGCGGTGCGATGGACATTCGCGGTCTGGGCTTCCAGCAGATCGAGGATTTCTTCAACGACGGCCTGATCCATTCGCCTGCGGATATTTTCCGCCTGACGGAAGCGCAGCTCCTCGCGCGCAAGAAGAAAGGCGATGTGTGGGCCGCGAATCTGCTGACTGCCATCAGGGAGAAGCGCGAACCCGATCCGGTGCGCTTCCTGTTCGGGCTGGGGATCCGCCACGTCGGCGCAATCACCGCGCGCGACCTGCTCAAGGCATTCGGAACAGTCGAGCGCGTCGCCGAAGTTGCCACCGCCGCCCACCTCGATCCGACCGCGCGGGCTGAGATTGAGGCCGTCTCCGGTGTCGGGCCGGTCGTGGCGGAAGCATTGATCGACTTCTTCGCGGAGCCGCACAATCGCGAGGCATGGGACGACCTGCTAACCGAAATTCACCCCCAGCCATTCGTCCATGAGGTCCGCGATTCCGAGGTGAGCGGCAAGACACTCGTCTTCACCGGTACGCTTGAAACGATGAGCCGCGACGAAGCCAAGGCGCAGGCGGAGCAACTCGGCGCGCGCGTGTCGGGGTCCGTTTCGGCCAAAACCGACCTGGTGATTGCCGGTCCCGGCGCGGGATCCAAGGAGAAAAAGGCGCGGGAGCTGGGCGTCCGCGTGATCGACGAGGCCGAATGGAACCGCATCGTCGCCGGAGCCGCCTAGCAAAACTTCGGCCGCCAAGGCTTCGACTTCCCTTTCCTGAACGGGACATGGGTCACCCGTTCACCGCTAATGCAGAGCGTTTCGTCGATGGATGTGCTGCTGGATGAGGAGAGAAATCCAATGAAAATGCTGCTGCCCTTGGCCGCCCTCGTTGCCGCCGCGCCCGCCCTGGCCGATGTGACGACCACCCCAATCGCCGGCACCGAGCTCGACGTGTCCGCCACCGGCACATCGACGCGGCGCCCCGATATCGCGATTATCAGCGCGGGTGTAGTGACGCAGGCATCCAAAGCGGGCGATGCCATGGCCGCCAATGCCAAGGCGATGACTGCCACGATCGCCGCTCTCAAGCGCGCCGGCGTGGCCGATCGCGATATCCAGACCCAGTCGATCAATCTGCAGCCGCAATATCGCTATGGCGACAATCAGCCGCCGGTGCTGACCGGCTACCAAGCGAGCAACCGCGTTTCGGTGAAGCTGCGGGAGCTCGCCGGGGCGGGCGGTGTGATCGACGCACTCGTCGCAGCCGGTGCCAACCAGATCGACGGGCCGTCACTTTCTGTCGACCATCCCGAGGCTGCGCTCGACGAGGCCCGCTCCAAGGCGCTAGCCACCGCGCGGGCGCGCGCCGAGCTTTATGCCAAGGCTGCCGGCCTCACCGTCCGTCGTATCGTACGCATCAGCGAAACCGACGGCGTACCGCCGCCGGTTCGGCCGCTGGCGATGATGGCGTCCAAACGTGCCGAATCCACCCCGTTTGAAGCGGGCGAGCAGGAACTAACCGTCAACCTCTCGGTCGTGTTCGAGCTGAACTGAGCACGACAAGGGCCGCCCCGGCGCACCGGAGCGGCCCCTTGCGTGACGAAAACGTCGCTTAGCGGACGGAGCCGCGGCGAACCAGATTGACGATCGCGAGGAGGACGATGGCGCCCACCAACGACGTCAGGAAAGTGTAGAGGGTGAGCGGCGAATTGTTAATGTTGCCACCCGAGAAGATCAGGCCCGCTATGAACGCGCCGATGATGCCCACGACCACGTTCAGGACGATGCCTTGCTGCGCATCGGTGCGCATGACGATGCTCGCCAGCCATCCGACAACACCGCCGATCACCAGCCAGAGAATGAGTCCCATGTCCGTCCTCCTGTTCGCCGCATTCTGAACAGATACGCTTGCGACGATCAGAATAAGATACGCGCCGGGAACGAGCTTGTTCCCAGCGCGCACTCCCCAAGGGGATGAACCGAGGCCAAAGCCCGGCTTTACTTCAATATTTCTGCTGCCGTTCGTACAACGACTTGTAGTGCTGGATACGCGTCACGCGGAGCCCCGGCATGCCGGAACGCTCTACCGCTCGCTTCCAGCTGGCGAATTCCTCGAGGCTGATGTCGTAGCGTTCGCACACCTCGTCAAAGGTGAGCAGGCCGCCATTGACAGCTGCAACGACCTCGGCCTTGCGGCGCACGACCCAACGGGTCGTTCCCTTGGGCGGCAGCGACTCAATGGTGAGCGGCTCGCCCAGCGGGCCAACCACTTGGGCTGGCCTGATTTTCTGATTCTCAATCATTCCCATCCTCGCGCTCGCCCTAAGCGGGCTTCGATCCCCCTCGTGCTCTCGTCGTACCGGCGCGGCTTGAAGGAAGCTTGAAACCTGAAGGTAAAGGGCCCGGTCATTTTTCGTCCTCGCCCTCGCCCTGCACGGATGCCGGGTTGAAGCTCCCGTGCAGCGCCGCCGTCTCTTCGGCGCCCACGACCTGATCCCCAAACAAGCGGGTCAGCGCCTCGGTAAGATCGAGGCGGGTGTGAGCCTTGTCGCTCGCCGCGGCGGTCGGCGTTGCAGCCTGCACAGCGGTGAGCCCGGCGCGGAGCATCGCGAAGTCCGGCTTGGCGAGCGGCTTGCCCGTCATTTCCCGATGTATCTTCACGTCTGCTCCGATCCTTTCGTCCTATCCCTATGACGGGCGCGGGGCGGCGATCTTTAGCCATGCTTTCCCATTTAACCCGAGATGAGCTAAGGGGAGGTAAATCATGGAAGATCTGTTTCAGCTCGGAAGCTCGGGGCAGCGCCGCCGCATCGTCGTCGCCATGTCGGGCGGGGTCGACAGCTCGGTCGTGGCCGCGCTCGCGCACGCGAGCGGAGCCGAGACGATCGGCATCACGCTTCAACTCTACGATCATGGTGTTGCGGTCGGCCGGGCCGGCAGCTGCTGCGCCGGCAAGGACATTGCCGATGCGCGCGCGGTCGCGGAGCGGCTGGGCATTGCTCATTATGTATTTGATTATGAAAGCGCATTCCGCGCCTCCGTAATCGACCGCTTCGCCGACGAATATGTCGCCGGACGCACCCCCATTCCGTGCGTACGCTGCAATCAGGGGGTTAAGTTCACCGACCTTTTCAAGCTTGCGCGCGATCTTGGCGCGGATTGCCTGGCAACCGGCCATTATGTCCGCCGTGTTCTTGGGCCCCATGGGCCGGAAATGCATCGCGCGCATGATCCCGCCCGCGATCAGAGCTATTTTCTGTTCGCCACCACGCGCGCGCAGCTCGATTATCTGCGATTTCCGTTAGGTGGGATGCCGAAAGACCGAGTCCGCCAGATCGCAACAGAGCACGGTCTGATCGTCGCCACCAAGCCCGATAGCCAGGATATCTGCTTCGTACCCGATGGCGATTATGGCGGCCTGGTGCGCAAGCTTCGGCCGGCGGCAGCCGCCCCAGGCGAGATTGTTGATTTGTCCGGTCGCGTGATCGGAGCGCATCGCGGCGTGGCGGGCTTCACGGTCGGCCAGCGCCGCGGAATCGAGATTGGTGGCGCGCCCGAGCCGCTTTACGTCGTGCGCATCGATGCGGCAGAGAGGCGTCTGGTCGTCGGCCCCCGTCGCGCGCTGGCGGTCCGCGCTGCCCGGCTAAGCGAAGTCAATTGGCTGGGCGAAGAGTTTGGCGCCGATCTCGCTGTGAAGGTCCGGTCCCTCGCCAAGCCGGTGCCCGCCCGGTTCGACGGGGAAATGGTGCATTTCGATATGCCCGAATATGGCGTCGCCCCGGGTCAGGCCGCGGTGCTCTATGCCGGCGATCGTATGCTGGGTGGCGGGTGGATCGAGGAAACGGTGGCCGCCGAGCTAGAGGCGGCCTGACGCTTGTAGCTTGAGGGCTACCCGCGAGAGACATCAAACGGCGAGCATGCCCTCCGCCACCGTCACGCATCGCCCACCCAGCACCGCCCGTTCGCCTTCGAGTCGACAGGACAGATGGCCACCACGCGCCGACGCCTGAAGAGCACTGAAAGCCGGCCGACCCAGCCGCTCCGCCCAATAAGGCGTCAGCAGCGCATGCGCTGACCCGGTCACGGCGTCCTCGCCTCGTCGGTTGAACACGCGGCTCACAATGTCCGTCGTATCGCCGGGCGCGGTCGCGCTATGCTGTATATCCCCAAGCGTCGCCAGCGCGGCAAAATCGGGCTTCAGTGCGCGAATGGCGGCCTCGTTGGCATAGCGGATCAAAGCATAGCCGCGGTCGTGCCAAAGGGTTTCCAACGGTTCGCCGCCGAGGGCGGCGACACTCTTCGGCAGGGCACCCGGCTGCGCGAGTAAAGCAGGAAGGGCCAGCGAATAGAGGCCGTCCGCTTGCGCCACCGCGATGACACCGGCGTTGCGAGTCGCAAAGCGGATCGATTGTCGCTCGCCGATCAACGCGTGCCCTGCCGCAAGCGTGCCGTGGCCGCACAGGCCGATCTCCGCCTGAGGTGCGAACCACCGCACCTCGAAATCGGCCTCTCCTCCTGCCGGTACGCAGAAGGTGGTCGCCGGAAGGTTGATCTCCGCTGCAATACGCTGGAGCAGCGTGTCGTCCAGCCACTCCTCTAGCAGGACCACCGCGGCAGGATTGCCGGAAAAGGGCGCTTCGGCAAAAGCGTCGATATGGAAGAACGGCCAGCCGCTCACGGATAGAGCAGGCCCTCGCGCCACGCCTCGCCCTCACGCACGAACAAGCGGCGCTCATGCAGGCGGTGCGGCCGATCGTGCCAGAATTCGATCCGGTGTGGCACTACGCGAAAGCCCGACCAATGCGGCGGACGCGGCACGTCCTGGCCCTCGAAGCGCGCCTCCATTTCTGCGAACTGCGCCTCGAACACTTCGCGCGACGGCAAAGGCTGCGATTGGTCCGAGGCCCAGGCACCAAGTTGTGAATCGCGCGGCCGGCTCGCGAAATACGCATCCGCCTCATCCTGCGAGACATCCTCGACCGGACCCTCGATCCGCACCTGCCGCCGCAGCGACTTCCAATGGAAGAGCAGGCCCGCCTTCGGGGTATCGATCAGATCGCGCGCCTTGCGACTGTGCAGGTTGGTGTAGAACACGAAGCCGCGCGCATCATGCCCTTTCAAAAGCACCATACGCACCGAAGGCTGACCTTCAGTGTCCACCGTAGCCAGTGCCATGGCATTGGAATCGTTTGGCTCTGATTCGCGTGCTTCGGCATACCAGCCATTGAACAGCGCGTAGGGATCGTCCGTCATCAGCCGAACGCCTGCAGCCCGGTCTGGGCGCGGCCCAGGATCAAGGCATGAATGTCGTGCGTGCCTTCGTAGGTGTTCACCGTTTCCAGATTCTGCGCGTGGCGGATGACGTGATACTCGCCCGTGATTCCGTTGCCGCCGTGCATGTCACGGGCAACCCGCGCGATATCGAGCGCCTTCCCGCAATTATTGCGCTTGATCAAACTGATCATCTCGGGCGCCATCTGCCCCTGATCGAATAATTGCCCGACGCGCAGGGCTGCCTGCAGGCCGAGCGCGATCTCGGTCTGCATGTCGGCCAGCTTCTTCTGGACCAGCTGCGTCGCGGCCAGCGGCCGCCCGAACTGACGGCGATCGAGCGTATATTGGCGCGCCCGGTGCCAGCAGTCCTCGGCCGCGCCCATGACACCCCAAGCGATGCCGTAACGTGCGCGATTGAGGCAGCCGAACGGCCCCGCCAGACCCTGTGCATTGGCGAGCAGATGCCCTTCGTCCACTTCGACGCCTTCCATCACAATCCCACCCGTGATCGAGGCGCGCAGCGACAATTTCTCCTCGATCTTCGGCGCCGACAGCCCTTTCATGCCCTTTTCGAGGACGAAACCGCGGATTTTGCCGTCATGTGCGTCCGACTTCGCCCAGACGACGAACACATCCGCGATCGGGGAATTGGTGATCCAGGTTTTCTCGCCCGTCAGGCGATAGCCGCCGTCGATCTTTTCGGCGCGCGTGCGCATCCCCCCGGGATCGGAACCGGCCTCCGGCTCGGTCAAGCCGAAACAGCCGACCAGCTCGCCCGTCGCCAGCCGCGGCAGCCAGCGCTGGCGCTGCGCCTCCGAACCGTAGGCATAAATCGGGTACATCACGAGGCTCGATTGGACGCTCATCATCGAGCGATAGCCCGAATCGACGCGCTCGATTTCGCGCGCAACGAGCCCGTAGCTCACATAGGAAGCGCCTACGCCGCCATATTGCTCGGGAAGCGTCGCGCCGAGCAAGCCAAGCTCGCCCATCTCGTTGAAGATCGCGCGATCGGTATGTTCGTTGGCATAGGCCTCGCGAATCCGCGGCGCGAGCCGGTCCTGCGCATAAGCCCGCGCCGTGTCGCGGATCATTTTCTCTTCCTCGCCGAGCTGGCCTTCCAGCAGCAGCGGGTCGTCCCATTGGAATGCGCTCTTGGCGCTCACGTCCTGCTCCATCGAATATGGTGTGAGGCGTTACGCCTCCAATTCGATGTCCCAGTAAAGCCAGTCGCGCCAGGAGTCGTGCAGATAGTTGGGCGGGAAGCTGCGGCCGTTCTCCTGCAATTGCCACGAGGTCGGACGATAGGGCCATTCGGCGAGCTTCATGCCCGCCTGACGCGGCGTGCGGCCACCCTTGCGCAGATTGCAGGGCGCACAGGCGGTGGAGACATTCTCCCATGTCGTCCGTCCACCTTGCGCGCGGGGAATGACATGGTCGAAGGTCAGATCGCTCACGCCCCCGCAATATTGGCAGGAGAAGCGGTCGCGCAGGAAGAGGTTGAACCGCGTGAAGGCGGGATGCGCCGAGGGTCGCACATATTGCCGCAGCGCGATCACCGACGGCAGCTTGATGCTGTGTGTCGGGCTCCTCACCTCGCGTTCGTAATGCGAGACGATATCCACGCGCTCGAGGAAGACCGCCTTGACCGCGGTCTGCCACGGCCAGATCGAGAGCGGATAATAAGAAAGCGGCGTATAGTCGGCGTTCAACACCAGGGCCGGGCAGCTATCCGGGTGTCGGATTAGATCGGGGTGATACATGGAACGACCAAGCCCTCCGCATCGGCGGAGCGCATCGGCCAGGGATCGTACTCGGTCCCGTCGCACTCGGGAGGCGAGGCCGTGCCGCCGCGTCTCCGTCGTCGAGCCGCCTGCCAGAGCGGCGTGACAGGGACATGACAACATTCCCGCGACTCGCGGTCAAGGGCCGTTTTTTCGAGAGTCCAGAAAAATGTTAATTGTGTCGCGTTTCGCACCCAGTCCGACCGGGCGGCTGCACCTGGGCCACGCGTATTCGGCCGTGCGGGCGTATGATCTGGCACGCGAGGCCGGTGGCCGCTTCCTGCTGCGGATCGAGGATATCGACCGTACGCGCAGCCGCGAGGAGTTCGTCCACGCAATCGAGGAGGATTTGCGCTGGTTAGGGCTGGCCTGGGACGGGCCGGTCCTGCGCCAGTCCGAACGCATGCCCATCTATACGCAGGCGCTCGATCGGTTGAGGGCGCTGAACCTACTCTATCCCTGTTTCTGTACCCGCGCCGAGATCGCGGCCAGTGCGAGCGCGCCACATGGAGCTGAAGGCCCGATCTATCCCGGGACCTGTCGCACGCTCCCGGAAGCGGAGCGGGCAGCGCGGATGCACGAAGCCCATTGTTGGCGGCTGGATATGACAAAAGCGGTCGGCGTCGCCCTCACAGCTCCCTCGGTTAAGGAGGCGGCCGGCTTATACTGGCACGACGAGTTCGCCGGCTGGATCCGGGCCGATCCGCTCTCCGCGCGTGACGTCGTCCTCGCGCGCAAAGAGATTCCCACCTCCTATCACCTTGCCGTCACGATCGATGACGCCGCCCAGGGGGTTACCGATGTCGTCCGCGGGGCCGACCTGTTGGAGGCGACGCATATCCACCGCCTGCTCCAGGCGCTACTCGGCCTGCCGACGCCGCGGTATCACCATCATCCGTTGCTGCTAGGCCCCGACGGCAAGCGCCTTGCCAAACGCAACGGAGCGCTCCCACTGGCCGAGCTCCGCGCCAACGGCGCAGATCCCGCCGAGTTGGTTGCGGCTTTGCGCAAGGGCCAACTTCCGATTGGCGTCACTACGACCGACGCCTAGAGAGAGAATATGCAAACCTTCTTCGGCATCCTCATCATCCTGTGCGCGATCGGCGCGGTCATTTCGATCGTCCGCGGCGTGATTGCCATGTTGCGCCGCGATCATGATCGGCTGAACAGCCAGGGCATCAGCGAATCCGGGCTGCAGCAGAATCGGATGATGTGGCGCCGCATCCAGTTCCAGGCCGCGGCGATCGTCTTCGTCATCCTCCTGTTGCTGTTGGCGCGTGGTCACGCGGGCTGAGCAGGCTGGATGGTCAAGCTCAACAAGATCTACACGCGCACCGGCGATGCCGGACAGACGGGGCTGGTCGACGGTTCGCGCGTGAGCAAGGCGGATCTGCGCATCGCCGCGATCGGCGACGTCGACGAAGCCAATTGCGCCATCGGTGTTGCAGTCGCGCTGCTCGATCACGGCCCGGAGCGCGAAATGCTCGCGCGGATCCAGAACGAAATGTTCGATCTGGGCGCGGACCTGGCGACGCCCGGCGAGGATTTTACGCCGTCCGATATGGCGCTTCGCATCACCGCCGCCCAGGTCGAGAGGTTAGAGCAGGAAATCGATCGGATGAATGAGGGGCTCGCTCCCCTCACCTCCTTCATCCTTCCGGGCGGGCTACCTGAAGCCGCCCAACTCCATCTCGCCCGCGCAATAACAAGGCGCGCCGAGCGGTCCGCCGTGGCGACGGCTGCGCAGACGCCGCTGAACCCCCACGCGCTCGCTTATATCAACCGTCTTTCCGACCACTTGTTCGTATTGGCACGGCTGCTCAATCTGGCAGCAGGTGGCGACATACTTTGGGCGCCGGGCGCAACGAGGGGTTGATTGAAGCGTTGTCGCAACGATCTTAGGGGAGATTTGCGCCGCACGGCGCCCGGCTGAAGGGGCATCCACATGGCCGCTCGCGCTCAGGAGCTTGCCGACGCGCTCGACCTGAATCAGGCTTATCGACGTACGCGCGATCTCTCAGTCGCGATCGTGGCGCCGCTGTCCGACGCCGATGCGACGATCCAGCCGCATGCTGACGCATCGCCAGCGAAATGGCATCTGGCGCACACGACCTGGTTTTTCGAGACGTTCGTGCTGCGCGACCATGTGCCAGGGTATTGCCGTTTCGATGAAAGCTGGGCCTATCTGTTCAACAGCTATTACGAAGCCGAAGGCGCGCGCCATGCCCGCGATCGGCGTGGCATGCTCGCCCGCCCTCGCCTCGACGAGATATTGAGTTGGCGAAACGCGGTCGATGCGCAGATCCTCGCGGCGCTGCCGAACCTGCCGACCGCGACGCACGAACTGGTTCTGCTCGGGATCAATCACGAGCAACAGCATCAGGAATTGATGCTGACCGACATCCTTGCCGCTTTTGCCGCCAATCCCCTTGACCCCGCGGTTTGGCATCGTCCCCGCAACCAGCCCGCGCCGCTCACCGACATGGGCTGGGTCGAGGGGCGTGAAGGCGTGGTGGAGATCGGCCATGACGGCGCGGGTTTTGCTTTCGACTGCGAAGGGCCGCGCCATCGCGAACTGCTTGTGCCCCACGCACTGGCTGATCGCCCCGTCACCAATGCCGAATGGCGCCAGTTCATGTCGGACGGCGGCTATGAGCGGGCGGAGCTTTGGCTGTCCGACGGCTGGGCCTGGGTCAAGCGGGAGAAGGTCGAAGCGCCGCTCTACTGGCGTAGGGATGGCGAGGGCGGCTGGCTGGCCTTCGCGCTCGACGGCCTCCATCCGCTTCATCCCGCCGCCCCCGTAACCCACATTTCACACTACGAAGCCGATGCTTTCGCGCGCTGGGCCGGCGCACGTCTGCCGACCGAAGCGGAATGGGAGAGCGCCGCGCAGGGGCTTGATCCCGCCGCCGGTACGCAGCTCGACCAGGCCGGACCGATACGTCCCCGCGCCGCGCGCTGGAGCACTTCGCCGCGACAGATGTTCGGCGACGTATGGGAATGGACGGCGAGCGCTTTCCTGCCCTTTCCCGGCTTCAAGCCCGCGGAAGGCGCGGTCGGCGAGTATAATGGCAAGTTCATGAGCGGTCAGTCGGTGCTCAAGGGTGCGAGCTGTGCGACGCCGCGCGGTCATAGCCGTGCCTCATACCGCAACTTCTTCTACCCCTGGCAAAGGTGGCAGTTCACCGGGCTGCGCCTCGCAAAGGATCTGTGATGCTCCAGGCCGATACAGCGACCGCCGATCTGTCGAATGCCGATCCCGCTTTCCTTGCCGACGTGCTGGAAGGCCTGTCGCAGACGCGAAAAGCAATTCCCGCCCGATGGTTCTACGACCGCCGCGGATCTGAATTGTTTGAAGAGATCACGCGCCTTTCCGAATATTATCCGACGCGCATCGAGACCGCCTTGCTCGCCGCGCATTGCGATGAGGTCGGCCTGATCGCCGGCAAAGGCCGCGCGGTGGTGGAATTTGGATCCGGCTCGTCGTTGAAGACACCCCACCTGCTCTCCTGCGTTTCACCGTCGGCGTACATACCGATCGATATTTCGGGCGATTTCCTGCGCGATTCGGCCGCGGCGCTGGCCAACAGTTTTCCCGACCTGAAAGTGTTGCCGGTCGAAGCCAATTTCATGCACCCGGTCGCACTTCCCGACGCGGTGAGCATGTTGCCCAAGCTCGGCTTTTTCCCCGGCTCCACCATCGGCAATCTCGTGCCCCGCTCGGGCGTGAACCTATTGCGAGACATGATCGAGACGCTGGGCGTCGGATCGATGCTTTTGATCGGCATGGATCAGGTAAAGGATACCGATATCCTGATCCGCGCCTACGACGATGACGTAGGTGTCACCGCCGCCTTCAATCTCAATCTGCTCGAGCGGATCAACCGCGAGCTGGGCGGCGACATACCGGTCCAATGGTTCCGGCATCGCGCCGTGTGGAACGACACCTGGTCCCGGATCGAGATGCATCTAGTGGCCACGCGCGATCTCAATTTCATGATTGCGGGCCGTCATTTCGAGATGCACGCCGACGAGACGATCCACACCGAAAACAGCCATAAATATACGCCGCGCAGCGGCCGTCAGCTGCTTGCTGCCGGCGGCTGGACACCGCTGCGCGAATGGGCGGATGCAAACGGCATGTTTTCCTTGATCCTCGCCGAGGCTAAGCCGGAACCCGTGGCGCCCTGACGGGCAGGCAAGAGGGTCTCCATGAAAACGGTCGGAGTTATCGGTGCAGGCCAGATGGGCGCGGGTATCGCGCAGGTCGCGGCCCAATCGGGCTATCGCGTTCTGCTGTCGGATATCAGCCGCGAGGTAGCGGAGAAGGGCAAGGCCGGGATCGCCAAACGCCTCGCGCGCGCGGTCGAGAAAGAGCAGGTCAGCGCGGCCGATGCGGACGCGGCGCGCAACCGGATCGAACCACAGGGCGATTATGCCGCCTTTGCGGCCGCCGAGATCGTGATCGAGGCTGCGACCGAGCGGGAGCCTGTCAAGCGCGCCATCTTCGCCGAAGTCGGCAAGGTGATGGGTCCCGAGGCGATCCTCGCCTCCAACACCTCATCCATTCCGATCACGCGTCTCGCCCAGGCCACGCCCGATCCTGGGCGCTTTATGGGGGTGCATTTCTTCAATCCGGTGCCGGTGATGAAGCCGATCGAACTAATCCGCGGTCTCGCCACCTCGGATGCCACCGTCGCCCGGGTCGAGGCTTTCGCACAAAGCCTCGGCAAGACCGTCGTTCACGCCAACGACGCGCCAGGCTTCATCGTCAACCGGGTACTATTGCCGATGTTGAATGAGGCCATCTTCGCGCTCGGCGAGGGCGTCGCCACGATGCGCGATATCGACGCCGCGGTCAGCCTGGGCCTTAATCACCCGATGGGCCCGCTTACGCTCGCCGATTTCATCGGGCTCGACACATGCCTGGAGATCGCCCGTGTCCTGCACGACGGCACGGGTGATCCCAAGTTCCGCCCCGCTCCCCTGCTCGTCAAATATGTCGAGGCGGGTTGGCTGGGGCGGAAGACCGGCCGCGGCTTTTACGATTATTCGGGACCGGAACCGGTGCCGACGCGCTGACGCTCGACGCCCACCTCCTTGATGAAGGTCCACACCTCAAACGGGAATGGCGGCTTCTGGTCGCCTTGCCATTCAGGCATGCGATCATAGAGTTTAGTTGCTCCCACCATCATCTCGGGCGTCGCCACCGCCTTGAATGGAGCTAGCAACGCTTGCCATTCATCATAGAGCGCCTGTGCTTCGGCCGATGCTGGGTCGAGCGGCAGCCGGGCCGCGATCCGCTCGCCCAATTCGGTCCATTGGCGGCTATAGCTTTCGTGGTCGAAACTGCCGGGCGCGGGCATTTTCTCGGCCCAGCGGACCTTCTCTTCGGGCGAAAAATAGCGATCGGTCACTGCTTTCCAGTTTTCATGTTCCATTGTCGTCGCTCCGGATCTGATCAGCGAGCAGAGCGTCGCGACGTCGAGCGGCTCGCCTCGGTCGACGCGGGACTTGACGGAAATCAGCAGGCGCTTCGCTTCGGCCAGCACGGCCTGCCGCGCGTCGATCGCCTCGACCTGCGCGTGGATCAGCCGGCTGAGATCAATATTCTTGCCGTCCAGCACCTTGCCGATGTCAGACAGGCTGAAGCCGGCGGCCTTGAGCACCACCACATGGTTCAGCCGTGCCAGCTCGCTTCCCCCATAAAGCCGCCGTCCGGAAGCGGTCCGCATCGGCCGCACCAGTCCACGCGCCTCGTAAAACCGAAGCGCGCGGGCGGTGAGACCGGTGCGGCGGATCACCTCCGATATGCTGAGCGGCTGTTCCATGCGAAGGGCTGTAGCGGTTGACGCTGCGTCAGCTTCAAGCGCTTTTTTCAGGATGACAGTTTTGCAGGAAGCGCTACGCATGGCGCGCATGGAAAAATCCGCACGTGCGCTCCCCAAATCGCTGTTTGCCTTTTCGCTTTTCTACGGCGGCATGGTCACCACCGCCGGGGTGTTGGGCGTGAAGCAGGTTTCGCTGGGGCCGCTGGCGGTGGAGGCGGGCATCTTCGCCTTCCTCCTGCTCGTGGTGATGGGCAGCGCGGTCGCCGAACTGCATGGCAAGGCCAGTGCGGATGCAATGGTGCGCTGGGGTTTCGTGCCGCTGGTCGCGGCGGCCTTGCTGATCCGGCTGGTCCTGATTCTGCCGACCGACCCCGGCATGTACCCCCCTGCCATTTCGGCCTTCCCGATCGTCGTCGGCCAAGGCGCGCGGATGATGGTCGCGGGGTTGATCGCTTATGGCACGTCGCAGACGCTGAACGTGCTGATCTTTGCGAAACTCGCGCATCGTGAAGGCAAGCTCGTCTGGCTGCGCGGCATGATTGCGAGCGTGGTGTCACAGGTGGTCGATACGCTCATCTTCATCAGCATTTCCTTCTACGGCGAACGACCCATTCTCGGCCTGATGGCCGGCCAGATGCTGACCAAGATCGTGCTATCGATCCTCCTGGTCCCGTGGCTGATCACCTTGTTTGTCGCGCTCGGCAAAAGGCTGGATCGCGCCTGAGGCACGCCAAGGGCCGCCCGATCCGCCCTCGAAACACCTTAGGCAGTTTTCGAACTGCGCCTCAGCCGCTAAGGGCGCGGGCATGATCAATCACGCGCCCGATCCCGCATTGCTGTTCAAGGCGGAGACGCTCGCCGAAGCGCTGCCTTATATGCAGCGTTATGCGGGCAGCACCTTCGTCGTGAAATATGGCGGCCATGCGATGGGCGACGCCGATGCCGCCGAGGATTTCGCCGAGGACGTGGTGCTGTTGAAGGCGGTCGGCATCAATCCGATCGTGGTCCATGGCGGCGGCCCGCAGATCGGCGCGGCGCTCAAGGCGCAAGGAATCGAGAGCCGGTTCGTCGACGGCCTGCGCGTGACCGATGCCGAGACGATGAAGGTCGCCGAGATGGTTCTGTCCGGCGCGATCAACAAGGAAATCGTCTCGTGGATCGCGGCCGAGGGCGGCCGTGCCGTTGGCATTTCCGGCAAGGACGGCCGACTGGTCACTGCGACCAAGGTGCAGAGCGCGCACGATCTCGGCTTCGTCGGCGAGCCGGACGATATCGACACGCGAATCCTCGACACGATTTCCAAGGCCGGCATGATTCCGGTGGTGGCGCCGATCGGCGTCGGTGCGGACGGCCAGACCTATAATATCAACGCCGATACGATGGCGGGCGCAATCGCGATAGCGACCGGCGCAGAGCGCCTGTTCCTGCTTACCGACGTGCCGGGTGTGCTCGACAAGGACAAGAAATTGCTGAGCGATCTGACGCCGAGGGACATTGCCGCGCTGAAGGCCGACGGCACGATCCATGGCGGCATGATCCCCAAACTTCAGACATGCATCGACGCGGTCGAGGGCGGGGTGGACGCTGCCGTCATCCTCGACGGCCGCGTTCCGCATGCGATGCTGATCGAAATCTTCACCCGCCAGGGCGCGGGCACGCTTGTCCGGCAGGGCTGAACGTGGCGCTGCCCAGGCGCATTCGCTAGGGGTGAGCCAGCTATGAGACGGAACCGCGCATGATCATGATCCTGGACATCATTCAGTACCTGCTTCGCATCCTGACCTGGATCATCATCATCCAGGCGGTGCTGTCGTGGTTGACCGCCTTCAATGTGATCAACACCCACAATGATTTCGTTCGGCAGTTGCTCTACGGCCTGAGCCGAATGACCGAGCCGCTTTACCGGCCGATCCGGCGGATCATGCCCGATTTCGGCGGGCTGGATTTCTCGCCGCTGGTCGTGCTGCTGCTCATCCAGATCCTCTCCAACATCGTGATACCGAGGCTCGCATTCAGCCTGGCCCCGATGGGCGTATGAGCGCGGCGATAATCGACGGTAAGGCCTTTGCCGAAAAGCTGCGCGGGCGGGTTGCGGCACTCGTACCCGCTTTTGAGGCGCAGGCTGGCCGCAAGCCGGGCCTGACCGTCGTCCTGGTCGGCGAGGATCCGGCGAGCGCGGTCTATGTTCGCTCCAAGGGCAAGGCGACCGAAGCCGCCGGCATGAAGAGCGATACGATCCGCCTGCCGGCCGAAACCAGCCAGGCTGAATTGCTCGAATTGGTGGACAAGCTGAATGCCGACGAGACGGTCGACGGCATCCTCGTCCAGTTGCCGTTGCCCAAGCAAATCGATGAGCAGGCAATCATCACCGCGATCGATCCCAACAAGGACGTCGACGGCTTTCATCCCGTCAATGCGGGCCGGCTTGCCACGGGTTTGGAGGGTCTCGTCCCCTGCACGCCGCTCGGTTGCCTGTTACTGCTCAAGGATCGCCTGGGGGATCTCGCCGGCAAGGAGGCGGTCGTGATCGGCCGCTCGAACATCGTCGGGAAGCCGATGGCGCAATTGCTGCTGGGCGAAAGCTGCACGGTGACAGTCGCCCATTCCAAGACGCGCGATCTGCCTGGCGTAGTACGTCGCGCCGATATCGTCGTCGCCGCCGTCGGCCGGCCGGAGATGATCAAGGGGGATTGGATCAAGCCGGGCGCGGCGGTGATCGACGTCGGTATCAACCGGATCGATGCGGGCGAAGGCAAAACGCGCCTGGTCGGCGACGTAGCCTTCGACGAGGCGGTTGATGTCGCCGGCGCGATTACGCCTGTACCCGGCGGGGTCGGCCCGATGACGATCGCCGTGCTGCTCCGGAACACGCTGGTTGCCGCGCACCGCAATGCGGGCGTGCCGCTGGAAACGGGCACGATATGATCTGGGCCCTGCTCGCCGCCGCGGCGACGCCGCCGGTCGAGCAGGCCGAGCGCGCCTTCGCGTCAGCCGCCCAGACCAAGGGCCAGTGGACAGCGTTTCGCGAATTCGCCGCCCCCGATGCGCAGATGCTGATCGACGGGCCGCAGCCCGCGCTGCCCTTCCTGAAAGACAAGAAGGATCCGCCGGTGGCGGTGATGTGGTGGCCCGCGCACACGGTCACCTCGTGCGATGGAAGCCTCGCTTTCTCGACCGGACCTTGGCGTCGCAAGGGCGGCCAGGCGATGGGCCGCTACTTCACGATCTGGCGCCATGATGCGAATGGGTGGCGGTGGATTTATGATGGCGGCGCCGAGGACCGCTCGGCAACGCCCGCAGGCGACAAGGTTGCGGCTCTGCGTGCCGCCTGCGGTCGCGCCGCTTCTGCGCCGATGGCGATAATGCGCCCACTTATCGGCGGCACCTCCGGCGACGGCAGCTTGCGCTGGGGACTCGCGCGACGCGAACAGGACGGGTACGAGCTGGTCATTACCTATCGCCTCGGTGCTGGCTGGACACGCGAAAGCGCGATCATCGGCTGATGCTGTCGCTTTTCCTCTCGGCCTTCGTCACCTTCTTCGTCGTGATTGACCCGCCCGGCTGTGCGCCGATTTTCGCCAGCCTGACGCGCGGCGGCAGCGACGCCCATCGCCGCTCCATGGCGCTGCGTTCGACCGCCATCGCCACGCTCATCCTGATATTGTTCGCGGTGGTCGGGGAGCCGTTGCTCACCGCGCTCGGCATCAGCATGGACGCCTTTCGCATCGCCGGCGGCATCATGGTGTTCCTGATCGCGCTGGAGATGGTGTTCGAGAAGCGCACCGAGCGTCGCGAGAACCGCGCTGAGGAAATAAACCGGCGCCATGCCGAGACCCATAAGGAAGAGCCGGAGGATATTTCGGTCTTCCCGATGGCGATTCCGATGATCGCAGGACCCGGTTCGATCGCAACCGTGATGCTGGTCACGGCGCGCAACCACGGGCTTCAACTGGCCATCGTGCTGGCAGCACTAGCGACGGTGCTTCTCTGCATGCTCGTATCGCTGCTCGCCGCAGGCGCAATCATGCGCGTGCTCGGCGATAAATTGGAAGCGATGATCACGCGCATCCTCGGCGTCTTGCTCGCCGCGCTGGCCGCGCAATATGTGATCGACGGGGTCAAGGCTAGCTTCAGCTGAGCCAGTTTTCCAATCAGGCGGCCTGATCGACCGGATTGGAGAAAAGCTGGTGCAGGAAGTGGAGCACCTCCGCACGCGCATGGACATAATCGTGGTCCCGGCGACATCGATACAACCGTCTTACGCAGCTTTGCCTCGATCTCGATGACGCATCCTGCAGGCGGGCTCGGGTCAGTGCGCAATACCTTGCAAAATCAGCGCGCTACTGCGCTTCCGCCTGTGCGGCACCTTTGTCGTTAATCGAGCCGGCGCCACAAACGGTAAGGCGAGCCGTCGGGCAGCTTCACCGGCGCCAGCCACTTCGGCACCTGATTGTGGATGAGCTGGATGTAAAAGCCCTTAGGCGCCTCGCTACCGTAGACGGTCGATTCGGAGAGACCGGGACAGATCAGAAGCAGGCTCGCGCCGTGACGGCGCATAACTTCATGCGCCACTTCCGGGTCGGTCGCGCGGAAGCTGTGTTGCACGTCCAGGATTGCATCGGCCGCGCGGTGATAAGGGCCGGCAATCACGCTATGATGCGTCACAGCGACCAGGCGGGGGCCAAGATCGGTGAACGTCAGAATCGTCGCGGGAGGTATCGCCGCGATCGGTCGCAACGCAGGCAGCGTCGGGCAGCGCCGGTTCGCCATGTCGACCTTCTTGCGATACGCGCTCCTCTGCTCGGGCACATACTGGACGATCATCGCTGAAAAGAGCCCCGACACGAACAGGAACGCCGCAACCGAACCGAGCACGCGTACCAACACCGAGCGGTGAGCCAGAGTCCAGCTCAGCATGTGCCAGCCCAACGCGGTTGCCCCGATCACCCCTAGCAATTGCGAGCCGGGTCCGGCGCGCGTCTGCCAAAAGAGCAACAAAGCCGCGAAAAGCGATAGCAGGACGACGAGTGCCCAAGGCACCGCCTTTGCGGTCCCCCTCGCACGCCACAGCGCCCAGGCCGATCCCGCAACGCCGATGATGGAGAGCGAGAGTGTCGGAAAGGCGATGCGCCAACCATGCTGATAGAGGGGCTTGGCTTCCTTGATATGACTGAACCACAGCCGCTCCGCCTCCGGCGGAAGATGCTCGGGCCGCCCCAGGCATTGCGGGAAGGCACCTGCATAAAAGCCGCAGATCGCCGCCCCCGCTGTTAGCGCTGCCGCGAGTCGAAGCCAGCGCGCGGCAAGCGGTAGGGATCCCAACGTGAACAGGATCGCGCCCGCCGCGACCAGCGTCGACAGATAGACGGGCGTAAGGGCGTCGCACAGCATCTGCGCATTGTCGAACGACCCGAAAACGAGATAGCCGAAAGCCGTGCCTGCGGCGAGGCTGAGGCCGTAGCCTCGCAACCGATTCGCCTGATCCGCCTCGATGACCCACCATAAGAGGATCAGCGCGCCGACCACCGCAAGATATGGCAGGAGCTCGAGCCCGATCGTCAGGGAGAAGGCGGTCGCAAACCCCGCCGTCAGCCCACCGCGAAACCGCTTGCTGTCGGCCATTCCGGCAACCGCCACGATCAGGCTCGCCAATTGCCACCCATGATGATCGACGCGCAGCGGCATCCACATCGACATACTGGTGTTGGCGCAAATCAGGATTGGCGCCGCGAGGAGGAAGGCCCAGCGATCGACAAGACGGCGGACCGTCAGCATCAGGCCGTAGAGCGCGGCACCGAATGCCAGCATCGGCGCGATCGCGCACGACCAGCGCGCCGCTTCCTGGCTGCCGAAAATCGGCTGCAGGATCAGCATCAATCCCGCGATCGGCAGGTCGACCAGCCGCGACCAGTGGATCGATATGCCCTGCGGGGGATCGACGCGGTGCTGGCGCAGATCGTACCAGCCCTGGCCGTGAAGCAGCGCCTGCACCTGGGCGAAACGCATATTGTCGTCGGTATCGGAAAGAGCGAACCAGTGGATCGCGTTCCATTTGTAATAGAGCATGTAGACGATCGCGGCCGCCCAGCAGGCGAGGAACCAGCGGCGCCAGTATGTTGGTTTATGCCCGTCGCCTGTCACCACCGCTCTTCCCTCGCTCGTGACAGGGCTCTAGAGCCTAGGCAGCGACGGTGGAAGCGTCCCGCCATCCCACTGTCGACGAACGGAGTGAGGTGCTTTTCCTGCGATGACGGCAATGGCTGCACGGCGCGAGATATTCTGGCAGATCGTGCGCTACGGCGTGAACGGGGCCATCGTCACCAGCCTCTATTCGGCGGTGCTCGTGGTGCTCGACAGCTGGACGCACATGCCGCTCCAGATCTGCAATTTTGCGGGCTATATAGCCGCGCTCACCCTGGGCTATTTCCTGCATAGCCGCGTTACCTTCCGCAATCATGGCACGCGTGACAGGGCGAGCCAGATCCGGTTCGTGCTGGCCTCGCTGCCCAGTTTGGCGTTGAACGCCTTTTGGGCCTGGCTGCTGACCGAGGCGCTTAACCTGCCGCATTGGACGCTCTACGTGCCGATCTGGTTTGTGACTCCGGTTATGATCTTCGCGCTCAACCGCTGGTGGGTGTTCCAGTGAAGGTCGTCTCCTCCAATCCTTCTACCCAACAGAAGCCCGTTTCGGCGGTCGCCAAGCGCCCGCTCCTCTCCCTGATCGTGCCCGTCAAGGACGAGGAAGACGCGATCCAGCCCTTCCTGGCGCGTGTCGCGCCGGTGCTCGATACGCTACGCGATCCCAACGGTGACACGGTGCTGTGGGAAATATTGTTCGTCGACGACGGCAGTTCGGACGCGACACTCGCCGCCATCATGGCCGCCAACCGCACGGATCCGCGCGTGGTCGGCATCTCGCTTTCGCGTAATTTCGGCAAGGAAGCCGCCTTGTCGGCGGGGCTCGATCACGCGCGCGGCCTGACCGTCATTCCGATCGACGTCGACCTCCAGGATCCGCCAGAGGTGATCGGTCCGATGCTCGATCAATGGCGGCAGGGTAATGACGTCGTGTTCGGGGTGCGCCGCAACCGCATGACCGACAGTCTGCCCAAGCGGCTGACCGCCGATCTCTATTACCGCGCGCACAATTGGCTGTCGGAAGACAAGATTCCCGAACATGCCGGCGATTTTCGCCTGCTCGATCGCAAGGTGGTCGAAGTGATCCGTGCGATGCCCGAGCGCAACCGCTTCATGAAGGGTCTATTTTCGTGGAGCGGGTTCAGACAGGCGGCGGTTTATTACGACCGCGCCGAGCGGACGCATGGCCGGACCAAATTCAACTACCTGAAGCTCTGGAAACTGGCGATTGACGGCATCACCTCGGCCTCGACCGCACCGCTTCGGGTCTGGTCCTATATCGGCTTCGGCATCGCCGCGATTGCAATGCTGTACGCGCTGTTTCTGATTGGCCGCGTCGTGCTCTACGGGATCGACGTCGCCGGTTATGCATCGATGATGGTCGCGGTGCTCTTCCTGGGTGGCGTGCAGCTCATGTCGCTTGGCATTCTCGGCGAATATGTCGGCCGCATTCTCGTCGAAACCAAACGCCGGCCGATCTACATCGTGCGGGAGAGGATCGGCGACGCCGGCGACGACGAAGCCTGATGGAACGCCACGTCTACGACCGCATGGCGGAAATCGATCGCGATCATTGGTGGTTCGTCGGCCGCCGCAAGATCCTGACCGCCTTGATCGAGCACTGGCGGCCCAAAGCGGGACCGTTGCATATATTGGAGGTCGGCTGCGGCACGGGTTCCAACATCGCGATGCTGCAACAATTCGGTACGGTGGATGCGATCGAACCCGACGATCACGCCCGCGCTTTTGCTTCCCGGCGTACCGGACTCGAGATCAAGGGCGGTTATCTGCCGAACGTCCTACTGGAAGATGGTCGTTACGACCTGATCGTGCTCCTCGATGTGCTGGAGCATATTCCCGACGACAAGGGCGCGCTCTGTGCGCTCAAGCCCAAACTTGCGCCCGGCGGAAGGTTGATGCTGGCGGTGCCGGCAATGCCGTCACTGTGGAGCGGCCATGACGTCGCGCACCATCATCAGAGACGCTATACCGCGCGGACGCTGGAGGCGGTGGTGCAAGCCGCCGGCTATCGCACTTTGCGCCGCACCGCCTTCAACAGTTTGCTATTGCCGGCGATTGTCGGCGTGCGCTGGCTCAACCGGCTGCTCGGGCGCGAAGGCGGCGATGAGGATCGCATTCCGCCGGCGCCGATCAATCGGCTGCTGGCGGGCTTATTCGGCGCGGAGCGTCACGTGGCGGTGCGCGGTTTGTTTCCCGCGGGTGTCTCGCTCGCGCTGGTGGCGGAGCCTGACGGCGACAAAACGCGATAGAGGATGCCGCTCTCGCCCCCGGTCCAGATCGGTTCCAGGCCGGGGAAGCTGTTCCACTTTTCCCGTGGCATATCGATTAGCCAGACATAATCGAAGGCGTTGCGCGGGAGGTTGTTCAGGCCTTCCGGATAAGTCTTGGAACGCCGGTCGCTGCACCCGCGCGGGCGCAATATTTCGGTCGGATCTTCCGCATAGCCCTTGGCCGGCGCATATTTGATCCGGACGAGCTGCGCGCCGGGATCGGTCCACTGCCCGTTGGCAAAGGCGCCGCGCCGAACGATCGCCATTGCGCCCAGATGATCCATGCGCGACGTCTCCCACCGGCCTAGGCACGATAGATGCGCCTCGACGAAAACGCGGCTGCCGGGCCGGACGTGATTCAGCGCCTCCAGCTGATGCGCGTTGGCGCTCTCGTGGCGGGCGAAACTATCGGTGAGAATGGCCATGCGCGCAACGAACAGGCTGGTCGCAAACACGGCCACGATGGCGGCCTGGCGGCGCGACGGTGTCGCCAAGGTGAGCGCGATGACTGCGATCATCATCACATAGGGCGCCAGCCGCATGTCGGCATAAGCAGAGCCGAGGAGGATGCGCGGCAGCAGGACGTAGGCGATGATCAGCATCAGCGCGGCAATGCCGAGCGTGCGGTTCATCCTTACCCATATGCCGGCAAGACCGAAGGCGACCAAGGTCCAGAGCAGATAGACGCAGCCCAGGTCGAAGTTCATCCAGGCATTGCGCAGCACCGAGACCATGTAGACATATTTGGCGCGCCAGTAGAACCAATCGATATTCTGCCCATTAGCGTCGCCGCTGCGCCACAGGATCAGCAGCAGCAAGGGCGGCGCCAGCGACAGGCAGGAAATGCCCCCCTGCCATAGGCTGGGCAGGAATTTCCGACCGGCGTCGCGCGCGCGCACTGTCTCGGCCCCGAAGGCGAGCAGACAAAGCACCGCCCAGCCGAAAATATGCGCGACGGTAAGGATCAGACCGATCGCCACGAACAACGCGTGACGCAGTTTCCAGCGTTGCTGTCGTCCGAGGCGAAGCCACAGCGCATAGGCATTGAGCGCGAGCGCCATCGACAGCAGGAAATTGACGAAGCCCCAGATGAACGGGAAACTGTAAGCGAGCGGCAGCGCGAATAGCGCGGTCGGCGGCACGCGGCCGTGCGCCTCGCGCGCGGTCCACAGCATGCCCGTCGCCGTCAGGATGACGATGCCGATCACGATCAGCTTTACGCCCAGTTCCAACCCGAAGACTGCCGCCATCGGCACGATCAGCAAATCGACGCCCAAATTGGCGATGAACGCCCAGTGGAAGCTGAAATAATCGCGCAGAAGCGGATCCGACGGATCTGACAACTGGATTCGATACCGGCCCATATGCTCGGGAAGGTCGGTCAGCGGCGGGACCGTGGGCCAGATCAGGGGCACTGCGGTCAGCGCAACCAGAAGGACAAGGAACCAACGGCTGTTCCACCAACCGGCGGGTGTTTCGACCTGGGGCGCGGAGCGGAACATTCGCTTCCTCTATGGCGCGCTCAGCTGGCGCGACAAGTGCCTGCGAACACCGTAGGACGCAGCAGGCATGCGAAAGCTGCGATCCTTTGGGCTCCTGCTGGCCCTGTCCGCCGTCGTCGGGCTGGCAGTGCGGCTGTGGAATATCGGCGGGGAGCCCTTATGGCTCGACGAAGCTTATAGCGCCTATGCGGCCGATCATGACTGGGACTTCCTGCTGCATGTCGTGCCACGCTACGAGACGCACCCGCCCTTTTATTATTCGTTCCTTCATCTGTGGGTGCAGGCCTTCGGCAACACCCTGATTTCACTGCGCCTTCCAGGTTTGCTTGCGGGAATCGCCGCGCCGCCGATGGTCGCGCTGGCGGCGCGCGAGGCCGGGGCTTGGCTCGGTTGGGACCTGGCGCAGCGCCGGCGCTTTTGTCTTGCGGCGTTCAGCCTCGCCTGCCTGTCGACCGTAATGGTCGAGATGACGCGGCAAGTGCGTCCCTATCCTTTGATGATCTTGGCTTATGCGGCAGCGCTGATGCTGCTTCTGCGGCTAGCGCGACTGCGAACCGCGGGGCGGCCGATCGTGGGGCGGGCATTCGCTGGCTATTTCCTGTTGCTTGAGGCGATGCTCTGGCTCCACAATCTGGGGCCTCTCTATGCTTGCGCGCTCACGCTGGCCTTGGCGGTCGCATTGCTTGGTCGTCGCCAGCGTCGCGCCGATCTCGGCTGGCTCGCGGCAGCCCATGTCATTGTGGTGCTCCTCTACCTGCCGGGCCTTGCCATCCTGCGCGATCAGGTTCCGACCTGGGCAGCGCACACCTGGCTGCACTTCAGATTGGACAAAGCCTTCTTCGATCATCTGACGATGCTTTTCGCCGCACCGGGTGTGGCAGGCTTCGCCCTTTTTCCATTGCTTGGCCTTGCACTCGCTGCCTTGCTTCGGGGTGGCGGGACGGAAAGGCGGCTGGTCGCCATGCTGCTGATCCTGGCGGTGCTGCCGGTCATGCTCGCGGTCGTCCTCTCGCTAACGGTCACACCCGTCTTCATCACCCGCACCATGTCACCTGTGGCAGCGCCTGCCATGCTGCTCCTCGCCGTCGGCGCGATCGCTTGGCCGGGCACCAAACGCATCATAGGGGTCGGCGCGGCCTTGCTACTCGGCGCCGCTATGCTCGCAGCTGACATCCAGGCGCGCATGGCTGGACCGATGCAGGATTGGTACCGCACGGTCGATTGGCTGGCGGCGCGCTTCGGACCGGGCGATCAGATTTTCGCCTATCCCAACGAAGGCGCCCTGCCGCTTAGCGCTGCGTTACGCGACAGGGCCCTCCTGTTTCCGGTCCGTCCGATCCCGACCGCGGTACCCAGCTTCGCCACCGATGGCGGCTGGTACCCCACCGGCAGCCGCGGCGTGGTGTCACTGCCGCGCGATCGGCTCCGTGCAATCGCGCAGGCACCGGAGACGCGAGCCGTCCCCACCATCTGGCTGCTCGGCCTCAGCGCCGAAACCTATGATCCCGGCAACGTCTTCCTGCAGGAGCTGCATCGCGATCGCTATATCGTCCGTTCCTGGCGGGACGGACCGATCGACATCATCGGGCTCAGACGGCGGCCAGCGCCTGCTCGAAATCGGCGATGAGGTCATCGGCATTCTCGACGCCGATCGAGATTCGCACGAGATTATCGCCGATCCCCAGCGCCGCCTTCCGTGCGTCTGGCACGGACAGGTGCGTCATTGCCGCGGGATGACTCGCCAGCGTCTCGGTACCGCCCAGGCTGACCGCGAGCTTGGCAATCTTGAGCGCGTCTAGAAATCGGAAGGATTCGGCCTCTCCGCCTTTAAGATAGAGCGAGAAGGTCGATCCCGCGCCGCTGCAATGGCGCTTATAGATGTCGGCCTGGCGCGATCCTTCCTCCAGGAAGCCCAAATAGCCGACATGTTCGACCTTGGGATGCTTGGCGAGCCAGGCGCAGACCTTGGCCGCATTCTCTCCAGCGCGGGTCATCCGCAGCTCCAGCGTCTCGAGGCTGCGGAGCAGCATCCAGGCCGGGTGCGGGTCGAGGATCGTGCCGATCGTGTTTCGCATCAGCCGGATTGGATCGATCGCGGACTTGGAGCCAACGGCCCCGCCCGCAACCAGATCGCTATGTCCCCCCGCATATTTGGTAAGGCTATAGATCACCAGATCGGCGCCGTGCTTCAGGGGTTGCTGCCAGAGCGGGCCCAGGAAGGTGTTGTCGATCACGATCAGCGGCTTCTCGCCCTTGAACAGCGCGTCGCGTGATGCCGATACCGCTTCGATATCAACCAAGGCGTTGGTCGGATTGGCCGGGCTTTCCAGATAAATGAGCGGCACGCGGCCACTGCCCGCCGCCTTGGTCAACACGGCGTCGATCTCCTCGCGGGTCGCGCCGGCGGGGAAGTCGAGCCAGTGGATACCGAATCGGCCGAGGATCTTCCCGATCAAGGTCTCGGTCGCGGCGTAGAGCGGCGCCGAATGGACGATCGTATCGCCCGGGCGCACGAGCGCCAGCAATACAGTCGCAATCGCGGCCATGCCGGAGGAGAAGGTCAGCGCTTCCTCGGCGCCCTCCCAAATACCCAGCCGGTCCTCAAGTATCTCCTGATTTGGACCATTGAAGCGCGAATAGACGAGTCCCTCGGACCCGCCCGGACGCTTGCCGGTGACACCTTCAAAATGCCGTTTGCCGGCCGCCGCACTCTCGAAAACATAGGTCGAGGTGAGGAACACGGGGGGCTTTAGGGATCCTTCCGACAGGGCCGGATCAAATCCATGCCCCATCATAAGCGTTGAAGGACTGAGGCGACGCCCGCCGACTTCGAGCGGTTGCTGGCGCGGCCGGCGGCGGGGTTCACCGCCGGTGAGGTCGGCTTCGGTTTCCGGGGTTTGCTTGGCCAAGTTGCTGGACCTTTTCGCACGTGTTGTATTGGCCTCCACGCCGAACGCGCGAGGGCCTTGTTATGCGGCCCTTCTCCCAAATTCATACGACGGGGAGAAGGGTGGATCGGTCACGTTCCTGCGGGCGGGGCGCCTCAGCGGAAAAAGAACAGCCAGAGGAGGATCACGATGCCCAACGGCACGCCGAGCAGCCAAAGGATAAAGGCTCGTCCCATCACGCATTCTCCATATGCGGGCCTGAACCGCCCTGCTTATGGAAACGCAACGACCGGCAATTCAGGCCTGTTCCGATTCGGGCGAAGAGTCGCGGAAATAGGGCTCGACCACGCCATTCAACTTCATCGTTAGCGGATTGCCCTTGCGATCGCGTGTCTTGGCCATGGCCAGCCGGACCCATCCCTCGCTCACGCAATATTCTTCGACGTTGAACCGTTCCTGGCCGTTGAAGATGATCCCGACGCCGCGTGCCAGCGCGTCCGCGTCATAATGCTCGCTGCGGGGATCGACGGAGAGGCGGTCGGGCGGGGTCGGGCTAGTATCGGTCATGGTGCCCCCATAGCGGCGTTGCCCACGTCCGTCATCCCGGGGAGAAACCACCGTTATTCCCAGGCCGCTGAATCGAATCGGATCGGTCGGCCCACGGCTTTGGCGGCAAGGCCGCCGTCGCGCATCACGATCTGTCCCCGCACGATCGTACCGACCGGCTTACCGGTGATCTCCATGCCCGTGAACGGTGACCAGCCACAGCGCGATGCGAGCCAATTATCCTCGATCGTCCACTTTGCCTTGAGGTCGACCAGGGTGAAATCCGCATCGTAGCCGGCGGCAATGCGGCCCTTTGCGGTCATGCCGAACACACGCTGCGGCCCAGCCGAGGTGAGGTCGACCAGTCGCTGCAAGGAAAGCCGGCCATGCGCGACATGGTTAAGCATCAGCGGCAGTAACGTCTGCACGCCGGGCATCCCGCTCGGGCTTTCGGGATAGGGCCGCGCCTTCTCTTCCTTGGTGTGCGGCGCATGATCCGAACCAAGCACGTCGGGTACGCCCTGGTTCAGCCAGTGCCACAATCCCTCGCGATGTGCCCCGGAGCGGATCGGCGGGTTCATCTGCGCGTAGGTGCCAAGCCGGGAATAAGCCTCTTCCCCCGCGAGGGTGAGGTGCTGCGGGGTCACCTCGCAGGTGGCGATGTCCTTGTTGGCGGCTAGCAATTCCAGCTCCGCGGGCGTGGTCACGTGGAGAACGTGCACCGGCCGTCGTGCGGCACGCGCGAGGCGCAGGATTCGGCGCGTCGCAAGAAGGGCGCTCTCATCGTCCCGCCATACCGGGTGAGAGGATGGGTCGCCGGCAACGCGCTCGCCCATCCGCTCGATCATGCGCGGCTCGTCTTCGGCATGGATCGCGACCCGTCGGCGGCCACTGCCGAGCACACGCGCCAACTCCGCATCCTCAGACACGAGAAGGTCGCCCGTTGAGGAGCCCATGAAGATCTTGACGCCCGCCGCCCCCGGCAGCCGCTCGAGCTCGCGGAGCAGGTCCGCATTGGCGCTGGTCGCCCCGATATAAAAAGCGTGATCGCACCACATGCGGCCCTCGGCGCGGGCGAGCTTGTCGTGCAGCGCCGCCTCGCTGTCGGTGTTGGGCTTGGTATTGGGCATCTCGAACACGGCAACCACGCCACCCAGCACGGCGGCGCGGCTACCGCTCTCCAGATCCTCCTTGGCCTCCAACCCCGGCTCGCGGAAATGGACCTGGCTATCCACCACTCCCGGCAGCACCGTCAGCCCGGCACAGTCGATTGTCTCGCCCGCATCCCCCGATTCGCCAATCGCGGCGATCCGGCCATCGCGGACACCCACCGAAGTCTGGACCGGCCCGCCAGGCGTCCACACCATCCCATTCTTGAGGAGAAGATCGTAGCTGGGCACAGGCGACTCCGTTGGCAGATGGGCTGCGGTTCCCTACCTCGCTCGCATGACCGCGACCACCCTTGCCGACCGCGCCGTCGTTCGTCTTTCGGGCGAAGACGTGCGAACCTTCCTTCAGGGCCTTGTCACCAATGATGTGATGGGGCCACTTCCTGTCTGGGCCGGCCTGCTTACCGCGCAGGGCAAGGCGCTTTTCGATTTCATCATCTGGGCAGACGGCGACGATCTGTTGCTTGACTGCGAGGCGGCCCAGGCCGGCGCGCTGATCCGACGGCTGACGCTCTACCGGCTACGCCGCAAGATCGATCTCACCCTCGATCCCGCGTTGGGTGTGCATTGGTCGCGCGAGTCCGGCCACGGCGTAGCCGATCCCCGGCTGCCCGCTTTGGGCCAGCGTTGGATCGCGGCGCCCGGTGCGCCGGGTGAAGGCTGGCACGCCCACCGACTCAGCCTGGGTGTGACCGAGGGCGTGGCCGAGCTGGGGTCGGACAAGACGCTTTGGCTTGAAGCCAATGCAGCCGAACTTAATGGCGTGAGCTTCTCCAAGGGCTGTTATGTCGGGCAGGAGAATACGGCGCGCATGAACTGGCGGCACAAGGTCAATCGCCGGCTGATCGTGGTGCGGGCCAGCGAGGACCCTGGCCAGGCCGCCAACGTTTATTATCCGGATTTGGGTCTCGCCGTAATGCGCGTGGCGGTCGATCGCCTGGCGGCCTCGACTAACCTAGATAAAGTTGGAACGCCGATCATTCCCGACTGGCTCGAGCAAGCGCTCGCCCAGTCCTCCGAACTGTAAACTACCGCAGCGCCTTTTGCGTTAACTACTTATTCGCATTGCAATTCCGCGCTGCGCAAGTTATCCACAAGCGCAAGGCAGAGGCGTTTGGCCCCCTTCAGTCCTTCGCGACTCGGGTCCCCCAGACGGTCAACAGACCAAAAACAAAAATTGACCGGAACACGGCAGCAATGCCGGAAGCGAGAGCGGGGACTCTAAGCATGCGTATTCGCGTGGTTGGCTTAGCTATGGCTTCGATCGATTCGTTGTGCGCGGCGGACATCGCCGGTGGGGCGCACGCGACCGACCTCGAAGCATTCGCCAAACGCGCCTGGCCGTTCCCAACGATCGCAACTGGTTCTGGCCCTTCCGGTGCGGCCCGTCGCCGCACGCCGGAGGACGCGTTCGCGTAACTTTTTTGAGCTTCCGATGGGGGGAGAAGCCCGGGCCCGCGCGCGGCGCGGCCCGGGCTTTTTATTTGGCTCCTGCGGATCAGGACGCGAGCTTGCGTAGCACGTAAGGCAGGATGCCGCCGTTCAGGAAATAATCGAGCTCATTGACCGTATCGATGCGGCAACGCGCCTCGAAGCGGGCTTCCTCACCGTTGGCCCGCTTGACCTTCACCGTCACCTGCTGACGCGGGCGTAAGCCAGCGACATTCTCGATCGTAAAGAGTTCGGTGCCGTCAAAGCCGAGCGTCTTGCGGTCGACGCCCTCGGGAAATTGCAAAGGCAGCACCCCCATGCCGACGAGATTGGAGCGGTGGATGCGCTCGAAGCTTTCCGCGATCACCGCACGCACGCCCAACAAGTTGGTGCCCTTGGCCGCCCAGTCGCGCGATGAACCCGTGCCATATTCCTTGCCAGCGACGACAACCAGCGGCGTGCCGTCGGCCTTGTACTTTTGCGCGGCGTCGTAGATCGCCAGCGTTTCACCGGTCGGCACATATTTGGTCATGCCGCCTTCAACGCCGGGAACCATCTCGTTGCGGATGCGGATGTTGGCGAACGTGCCGCGCATCATCACTTCATGATTGCCGCGGCGCGCGCCGTAGCTGTTGAAGTCCGCCTTCGACACCTGATGCTCATTCAGATAGCGGCCCGCCGGGCTGTCCGCCTTGATCGAACCGGCCGGGCTGATGTGGTCGGTCGTGATCGAATCGCCAAGGATGGCGAGCGGCCGCGCCGCGACGATGTCCTCGACCGGAGCCGGGGTCATCGTCATGCCTTCGAAATAAGGCGGGTTCTGGACATAGGTCGACCCGGCCGACCAGGTATACGTGTCGGAACCCTCGACCTGAATGCCGCGCCACTTCGCGTCGCCTTCGAACACGTTGGCGTAGCGCGTGCGATACATGTCGCTGTCGATCACCGATGAGATAAGGTCGCTCACCTCCTGGTTGGTTGGCCAGATATCCTTGAGCATCACCGGCGTACCATCTTCCGCGGTGCCGATCGGCGTGGTGGTGATGTCTTCGCGCACGGTGCCCTTGAGCGCATAAGCGACGACCAGCGGCGGCGAGGCGAGGAAATTCGCCCGCACGTCCGGCGAGACGCGGCCCTCGAAATTGCGGTTGCCCGAAAGGACCGAGGCGGCGACCAGGTCATTCTCGTTGATCGCCTTGCTGATCGGGGCAGGCAGCGGACCCGAATTGCCGATGCAGGTGGTGCAGCCATAGCCGACCAGGTTGAAGCCGATGGCGTCCAGATCTTCGCTGAGCTTGGCCTTGTTGAGATAGTCGGTGACGACCTGGCTGCCGGGGGCAAGGCTAGTCTTGACCCACGGCTTGGGCTTGAGGCCGAGCGCGCGCGCCTTGCGCGCGACCAGTCCGGCAGCAACCAGCACGGACGGATTGGAGGTGTTGGTGCAGCTGGTGATGGCGGCGATCACGACATCGCCATGGCCGACGTCATAGTCGCCGCTTTCGACCGCAACGCGCATATCGGCGTCGCCGGTCTTCTTGTAGCCCGTGACCAGCTCGTTGTTGAAATTGTCGTCGACGTTCGAGAGCAGCACCTTGTCCTGTGGGCGCTTGGGTCCCGCAAGGCTCGGCTGCACCGTGGACATGTCGAGCGCCACCGTATCCGTGAAGACCGGATCGGGCTGGGTTGCATCGCGCCAAAAGCCCTGTGCCTTGGCATAGGCTTCGACCAACTCGATCTGCCAATCCTCACGACCGGTGAGGCGGAGATAGTTGATCGTAGCCGTGTCGACCGGAAAGAAGCCGCAGGTGGCCCCATATTCGGGCGCCATGTTGGCAATCGTCGCACGATCGGCCAGGCTGAGCGCGTCGAGGCCCGGGCCGTAAAATTCTACGAACCGGCCGACCACGCCCTTCTGGCGCAGCATCTGCGTCACAGTCAGCACCAGATCCGTTGCGGTGATACCCTCCGCGAGCGTGCCGGTCAGTTTGAAGCCGACCACTTCGGGAATGAGCATCGACACCGGCTGGCCAAGCATGGCGGCTTCGGCCTCGATCCCGCCCACGCCCCAGCCCAGAACGCCGAGACCATTGACCATCGTGGTATGGCTGTCGGTGCCGACGCACGTGTCGGGATAGGCGATATCCTCGCCATTCTCGCCCTTCGAGACCCACACTGTCTGCGCGATATGCTCCAGGTTCACCTGGTGGCAGATGCCCGTCCCGGGCGGCACGACCTTGAAGTTGTTGAGTGCCTTCGATCCCCAGCGCAGGAATTCATAGCGCTCCATATTGCGCTGATATTCGATGTCGACATTGTCCTTGAACGCCTGCGGCGTGCCGAACTCGTCGACCATCACCGAGTGATCGATGACGAGGTGGACCGGGACCAGCGGATTGATCTTCTGCGCATCGCCGCCCAGGCGGCCCATCGCGTCGCGCATCGCGGCCAGATCGACCACGCAAGGCACGCCGGTGAAGTCCTGCATCAGCACGCGCGCGGGACGGTACTGGATCTCGCGCTCCGATGTGCGATCGGTCAGCCACTGGACCATCGCCTTCAGATCATCGGTCGTGACGGTCGTGCCATCCTCGAACCGCAGCAGATTCTCGAGCAGCACTTTCATGCTGAACGGAAGGCGGCTGATATCGCCCAACGTCTCTGCCGCCTTGGCGAGCGAATAATAGGAAACCTGGCGCCCACCGACCTCCAGGGTCGAACGGGTGCCGAGCGTGTCCTGGCCAACGGCGGTCATGGCGAGATCCTTATGCTGCGATGCGGTGTGTGCGCACGCCCCTAGCAAGGTGGTCCCGGTGGGGAAAGGGTATCGCGCAACTTGTCTATTGCCCGGCGCCCACAACCTGCCGCCGTGCATCTGATCATCGACTATGCCCGCGCGAGCAGCTCAGGCCGCGATGACCGCCCGCCATTCCGCGAATTGCGTAAAGTCGAATGGCTCAGCCAGCAGGAGGCCGGCTTGACGCTCGCGCCACCAGCGGATCGAGGCGGGACGCGGCGCAAGACCGGGCAGACTGATAGAACAGGGGCCGACGGGAAGTGGATCAGGCGCGATGATCTGGAGGCCTGCCTGCGAGATGTTGCCGATGTGAACAACCTTCTCCTGGCCCCCGAACCGAAGCACGCCGTGCATGTTCACCTTGAGTCGGGGAGGCCGCAAGGTGCCGAGCCGCTCGTCGAACGAGCAGTGCGCGAGCATCGCGGACATCGGCATGGGCTCGTCGAAGGCAACTCCAATTATGCGGCGCTCGGTCCAGGCCACGCGACCCCCGATCGTGTGACCCGTGCGCAGTTCGATCTCGACGTGGGCGCCGACCTCCACGTCCACATATATCTCGACCTTCAATCCCTCGGGCGAAATGTCGCGCAGCATGCACAATTCCTCGCGGCGGGAGCCGAAGCGGATCTTCGCCACCTGCATCACCGTTGCATGGCGGATGCTGCGTCGACGCTCCCCTGGTGGACGGGCGCTCGCTTTTGCCCTCGAAAAGATCACGGTTGCTCCGCCGGTTGCCGGGATTGGCGGCTCGTTGTGGCGAGCGAACCTGTAACCATTCGCACCCCAACATGCTTGGCGGCGCGTTAATGATTGATGTTTCGGCCCAGCATCATTCCCGGATCGCGACCGCGGTCGCGATCAAAGTTCCGATCAACCGCGGCAGCCTGATCGCCATTTGGCGAAGGCGGCATAATCGAACGGCTCCACGAGCATCAATCCCGCGGCCCCTTCGCGCCACCAGCAAATGGTCGCGCCTCGGGCCGGCAGGCCAGACAGCACGATGGTGCAGGCCGTATCCGCGTGAAGCGGTTCGGGCGCGGTGATCTGCAGCCCGGCCTGCGAGATATTGCCGATGTCGACCATTTTTGCCTGATCATCGATCCGCAGCAGGCCACGCAGGTTCACTTTAAGTCGCGGGGGCCGCAATTTGGCGGCGTTCTGGTCGAATGAGCAATGCGCGAGCATGGCCGCCACCGGAATGGCCTCTTCGAACGAAACGCCGATTTCATCCCCTCGGACCCAGACGATCCGCCCCCGCGCGCTGTGAGCCGTGCGCAGCTCGACGCAAATCTGCGCACCCACCTCCAGCGGAATGTATATTTCGGCCCTCAGCCCTTCGGCCGATATATCCCGCAGCAGACACAATTCCTCACGCCCCGAGCCCAATCGGATCTTGGCCACCTGGTTCACCGCGGCATGGCGGATGCTTTGGCGGCGGTCCTCCGCCGGATTCGGTGCGGCCTGGTTCCTGCTGGAAATAAACACGGAAACTCTATCGGTTACGGGGGACGACGGGCGTCGTAACGCAGCAATTCGTAATTATTGCCGCCCCAAAATGGCTGGCGGACGATTAACGTTAGACGTTTCGGCAGCGTATCATTGCGGTTGAGGACCGATATGCACATCCACCGCGAGGCTTTCGCTTCCGCCCCCGATACGCGCGCCTGAAATGGGGGCCGCCTGCGCGTGATCTAGCCCTACTGCGACACGGACATAGGATTCGGTCGAGCAACGGCCTTCATAGGGATCGAAGCCGATCCAGCCATAACCGTCGACATGTAATTCGGCCCAGCTGTGCGCAGCATGTGTTTCTGCTTCATAAGGCCGGTAGAGATGGCCGGCGATGTAGCGAGCCGGATAACCGGCCGCGCGGGCGGCTGCGATCAGGAGGTGCACCGCGCCCTGGGCATCGGCCTTGCGCTCGCTAAAAGCACTGGTCGCGTGATGATCGCCCGCTTCGTGCGGCTCATCGAGAGCGAGATATTCATGGATCGCCTCTGCCATTAAGTGCGCGCCGGCCAGCGGTTCGGTTGGCAGCTTGAGTGCGGCGACGAAGTCCCGGATTTTCGAATCGGCCTGGGTAAGCGACGTCGGTTGGAGAAAATGGAGCGGCGGCAGGGGCTCCGGGGTGGCTCCGATCATGCCCGCACGATCCTCGGTCAGCACTTCCCCCGAAACGGAGATAGCGATGCGTTCGATCGGGCCGTCGACGTAGAGCATCGTTGTCTCGTTGCCATAGCCGTCGCGCGCGGGCTTCAGTCGTGCGTCGCGATCCACGTCGATCGTCCAGGATACGACGCATTGCCCGGCATGATTTCCCGGGGTCACGCGCAACAGCTGCACCAGCCGGGATTGCGGCTCGGT
>Ga0207647_10000388_pt1 | contig 35909 bp, 22 predicted proteins | sample KBSCornC2_FD_184295 | JGI IMG/M metagenome (GOLD analysis project Ga0207647, IMG submission 184295) | Corn rhizosphere microbial communities from Kellogg Biological Station, Michigan, USA - C2 (SPAdes) (version 2) | ecosystem: Host-associated > Plants > Roots > Rhizosphere ... | reverse complement strand
TATCCCGCCAAAGCCGATGCGCTGGCCGACTTCGAGGCTATAGGCCTGACCTCGCCCGTCATTGCCGCGCACCAGCTTGCCGAGCACGGATGAGGTGAGATTGCTGTCATACCAGCTGAACTGCGCCTGGGCGTCGGCATAAAAGCCGGCCTTGTCCTGCCAGGTCAGCGTCGCCCGCGCGCCGACTCCATGCGTCTTGATACTGCCATTGCCGAACAGCGAGCCGACCTGCGCGCTGGCCTTGCCATAGCGCGCCGAGAGGCCGCCGGTCAGCGTCGAACCCTTCGCGCTTTCTGCCAACACGCGGTCGGCGCCGATCTCCGCCTGCCAGCTGTTATAATCGGCATCCGCCCGGCTGGTGGAGGAAGCCGCATTGGGCCGGAAGCGCTGCCCCTGCATCCGCCCCCAGATGCCATTCAAATGACCGTCGGTGGAGGTCGAGTAACCCCGGTCGCCGACGCGTTGCTGCATCGTGTCGACGCCGTTCAGCAGCAGCAAGGTCGAGGGATAGACCTCGTAGATCGGAACGCCCGGCTGATAGAGCGGCATGTCGGGCGTCTGCGGCGGGCTCTGGGCGTCGAGCAGGGTCGAGCGCAGATACCAGTCGCCGTCGCTCGGGCTGGCGACCCCGCCCTTGTAGAGGCGATAGCCATAGGCACCCGCAATCAGCGCCTGATCGCCCTGGAACACATAATCGCCCTTGAGCGCGAACGTACCGTTGGAGGCACCGGCGACGTCGATCACCTTGATGCCGTTCACCGTCTGGGCGCCAAGGCCCCCGCGATTGGTCAGCGTGAGGTCGGTCGTGCCCGAGGTCGAGCCCTGTACGGTGAGCAGGTCGGCGGGCGAGGCGTCACCGCCGAGTACCGCCTCGATCTCGAGGCTGCCGCCCGCGCCGACATAATCGCCCGCAATGGTGAGATGACCGATGCTGTTGCCGGGCGCGATCATGCCGCCCGCCTGGTTGACCACGCTGCCGACGCGGCCATTGCCCTGGAGCCTGGCCTTATCTTCGATCGCCACATTGCCGCCGAGCGCGCCGTCGACCCGCAGCGTGCCCGCCGCAACCCGGGTGGCGCCCGCATAGGCGCTGCCGTCGCCGGTCAGGCGCAGGGTGCCCGTGCCCGCCTTGGACAAACCGCCGCTCCCCGACAACGTGCCCTCGATCGTGAAGGTGGTGCCCCCCGCGGTGGAGATCGCGCCGCCGCTTGCCAGCGCGACATTGCGCGCGCTGGTCAAGTCGGCGCTGGTCGCGAGCGTGCCGCCATCGAGCGTCACGCCGCCCGCCGCCGCGCCCAGATTGGCGTCACTGGCAATCTGGAGCGTGCCCGCAGTGATCAGCGTGCCGCCGCTATAGCCGTTCGTGGCGCCGAGGATGAGCGTGCCGAGATCGGTCTTCACCAACTGCGCGGTCCCGCTGAGCGTCGCGCCGATCGTGGCGCTGAACTGAGCGCCCGCCGCCGTGCCGTCACCGACGCGGACGATCGATTGCGCGCCGGAAAGCATGAGAGTCCCGCCGCCGATTGTGTAGCCGTTTGCCGCAAACTGCATGCCGCCGCTATTGACTGCACCCAGGCTGTTATCGACCGTCACAGTGCCGCCGGTCCCGCCGAAGATCGCGAACGCGCCATCGGCATAGGTGCCGTTGATCGCGCCGTTCGCGTCGGTCCAATTGTCGTTGCCGGTACCGTTCTGCCACGCCCCGCTGCCGCCGCCGACGGCATTGTCGCCGCGCGGGGCGGTGCCGTCCCAGAAATTGAGCGCCAGCCCGGCACCGTTCACCAGATTGACCTGCCCGGCGACCGACGTCTGCACGGTGACGCCTGTTGCGGGCAGCGTGCCGAGGGTCAGGCCATTGTCGGTCAGCGACCCGCCATAATTGAACAGGCGATAGACGCCGACGCCGAACGCGCCGCCCGCCGGAACCGATACGTTGAGCGTGCCGTCGAGAACCAGGTTCCCGCCGACATTGACGAGATCGTTGAGCGCGCCGCCGGCGGCATTGGCCTGGCCGAGCTGATAGGCGAGTTGCGTGCCCGCGCTTAGCGACAGGTCGCCCTTAGTCGTCAGCGTACCCGGCGCCTTCGATCCCGGCGCGAGGATGGCGCCGTTGGCAAACGCGACGTTGCCGCCGATCGTGCCGGTCCCGCCCAGCATAGCGCCCGACGCCACGTTGGTCGCGCCGGTCGCGGCCGAGGAATCGCCATTGACCAGCAAAGTGCCCGCGCTGACCAGCGTGCCGCCGGTGTAGGTGTTAGCACCCGCCAGGACCAGCGTGCCGAGGTCGGTCTTGGCCAGCTGCGCGCTTCCCGCCAGGACCGCGCTCACCGTGGCGGTATAGCCCGCACCGGCGGCGGTGCCGACGCCGACGCGGATTGCCGCCTGCGTCCCCGTCAGGGTCAGCACATCGCCGGTGATCCGGTAGCCGTCGGAGGCGAATTGCAGGCCGCTGGCCGTCACCGCGCCCAGGCCGTCGTCGACCGTGACCGTGCCGGGCGCGGCGGCGAAGATCGCCAGCGTGCCGTCGGTATAAGGCCCATTCGCCGCGCCGGTCGAATTCGTCCAATTGTCGTTGCTGGTGCTGTTCTGCCAGACGCCGTCGCCGCCATCGATCGCGCTGTTCCCCTTCGGCCCGGCCGCGCCGTCCCAGAAGCTCAGCCCGCCCGAGCCGCTGCCACCGCCCGGAGGAACGCTGGCGGAGGCGATGAGATTGACCTGCTGGGCGACCGAGGTCTGCACGGTCGCGTCGAAGCCGGACGGCAGCGTACCGACCGACAGGCCGTTGTCGGTCAGCGTGCCGCCATAATTGGCGATGCGGTAAAGGCCCGCGCCGAAGCTGCCCGCGGGCGTGGCCGCCACGTTGATCGTACCGTCAAGCGTGAGGTTACCAGTGACATCGACCAGATCGTTCAGCGCGCCCCCGGCAGTGCCCGCCTGGCCGAACTGGAAGTTGAGTTGCGAGGTCGCGACGAGCGTCAGGTTGCCGCCGATATGAAGCGTGCCGGCGCCATTGCTGCCCGGCGCCAGCACACCGCCATCGGCCACCGCGACATCGCTGCCGATCGTGCCGGTGCCGCCCAGCGTCGCGCCCGACGCCACGCTGGTAAGGCCTGTCGCAGCCGACTGATCCCCATTGATCAGCAGCGTGCCCGCATCGACCCGGGTCGTGCCGGCATAGCTGTTGCCGCCGCTCAGAATGGTCGTGCCCGTGCCTGCCTGACGAACGCCGCCCGCGCCCGTGATCGTGCCCACGAACGAGAAGGTGTTCGAACGGTCGAACACCAGCGATCCGTCATTGATGATGTCGCCGACGATGCCGCCGGTCGTGCCGCCATTGCCCAGCTGCAATATTCCGGATGCATTGGTTGTCCCGCCTGTGTAGCTGTTGTCGCTGGTGAGGATCGTCGTTCCGCTGCCCAGCTTGCGAACCGCCCCGGTGCCGGAGATCTGGCCGGCGATGGTATTCGTGTCCACGCGGTCGAGGGCCAGCTCGGCATTGTCGATGATATTGCCGACGACGCTGCCCGTGGTGCCGCCATTGCCGACCTGCAACGAGCCGGTGAGGATTGTCGTCCCGCCGCTGTAAGTGTTGTCGGCCGTAAGGGTGAGTCTGCCGCTGCCCTGCTTGACCAAGCCGCCGGCGCCGGAGAGTACGCCATCCAGGTTGAGCGCGGTCGCGGCGTCGGTATCGACGATGCCGATGCCGACTAGGTTGACCGTGCGGGAAGACCCGAAGCTCGCGGTCGTGTGCAGCCCGCCGCCGTTGAAGGTCAGCCCACCCACCACGTTGCCGAGATTGGCGTCGCTGGCGATTTGGACCGTGCCCCCGTTTATGATCGTACCACCCGCATAGCTATTGGCACCGGTCAGGATGAGCGTCCCGAGGTCGGTCTTGACCAGTTGCGACGCGCCCATGAGCACCGCCCCGATCGTAGCGCTATACCCGGCGCCGTCGGCCGTTCCGTCACCGACCCGGACCACGGCCTGCTGGCCGGTCAGGGTCAGTGCCCCGCCGCTCAACACATAGCCGGTGGTAAGGAACTGCATTCCCGACGTGGTCACCGCGCCGACGCTGTTGTCGACGCTGACCGTCCCCGGCGTCGACGAAAAGACGGCGAAGGCTCCGTCGCTATAGCCCGCGTTGACTGCGGCAGTGCTATCGGTCCAGTTGTCATTGCCGCCGCTGGCCTGCCACGTGCCGTTGCCACCGTTGATGATATTGTTGTTCTTGGGCCCGGCTGTGCCGTCCCAGAAATTGAGCGTGACGCCCGCCGAATTGACGAGGTTGACCTGACCCGGCGTCGACGTCTGAACCGCGACCACGCTACCCGCCGGGATCGTACCGACACTCAGGCCGTTGTCCGTGAGCGTGCCGCCATAACTGACCACGCGATAGACGCCGGGATCGAAATTGCCGCCCGCCGTGACGGTCACGTTGATCGCCCCGTCCAGCACGAGGTTGCCGCCGACCTTGGTCAAATCGTTGAGCGGGCCGCCAACCACGTTAGCCTCGCCGAATTCGTAGTCGAGCAAGGATCCGCTGTTGAGCGTGAGATCGCCTGCGATCGTGATCGTTCCGGGACTGTTGCCGGGTGCCAGCGTGCCGCCATTGGCGATCGTCACGCTGCCGCCGATCTTTCCCGTGCCGCCCAGCGTTGCGCCCGAGGCGACGCTGGTAAGCCCCGTCGCCGCCGACTGATCGCCGTTGATGCGCAGCGTGCCGCCCGAGACGGTGGTGGTGCCGCTATAGCTGTTGTTGGCGCTCAGAATCGTCGTCCCCGCCACCTGATTGACGCTGCCCGCGCCGCTCAGGAGCGTCGCGAACCTGTAGGCGGGATCGGTGTGGTTGAAGCTGATGCGCGATCCGGTGCCGCCGAAGACGATCGCGGTCGCATCGAACGCGCCGATGCCCGCCGCCAACTGGCCTTCCGCGCCGCCGATATTGAGTATGCCGGTCGAAGTCGCGCCATTGCCGAGCAGGAGCGATCCGCCGACGCTTGCCTGCCCGCCGTCGCTCACGACAAGCGACCCCGTACCCGCGCCGCTGCCGATGATGAGATCGCTGCTCGTCGTCAGGCGCGAGCCCACGCCCGCGATCGTGATGGCCGCGGGAAAGGCCGCCGAGACCGATCCTGCGGTAACCGACGTCAGGCTCGCCGTACCGCCGTTCAGCAGCGACAGCGCCCCATTGGTCATCGTCAGCGAACTGGCGCTCGTCCAGTCGCTGCCCGCGCCGGATATCGTGATGAAAGGCGCGGTGGTGTTGCCTGCGGCTGCGCCCATCGTGCTTGCGCCCCCGGTCGTCAGCTTGCCGCCGCCGGTGACGCTTATGCCGTTGACGTTGAAGCTGCCCGACGCTGCGACCAGCAGCGTCCCGCCGATGTCCGCCAGCGATCCGGCGCCGGAGACGCTGAGCGTCGAGAGCACGACGTTGGTCGGCGAATTGCGCAGTGTCAGGTTGCCCGTCGCATGGAGCACACCGCCGTTGCGGACATTGATGATGCCCGCCACGCCGCCGATCGACGATGCGTTGGCGGTCGCGGTGTTGAACACGCCGCCGGCATCGACGGTGAATGTGCCACCGCTTGGGAACAAGGCGCCACCGGAACTGACTGTGGCGCCCAGTATGCGAAGCCCCGCGCCGCCGGTCAGGCTGGTCCCGCCGCCATAATTGCTGTTGCCGGTCAGCGTGGTCGTGCCGGGGGAGATGCTCGAGATTCCGCCGGTTCCGGTAATCGACCCGCCGAAGGTCCACGAGTCCGAACGGCTGATCGCGAAGGTTCCGTTGTCGACGACATTCCCCTGGATCGAGCCGGTGGTGCCACCGATCCCGAGACGCAACGTTCCGGCGGTGATGGTCGTCCCGCCCGTATAGGTATTGTCGCCGCTGAGCATGAGCGTGCCGCTCCCCAGCTTCGTCAGCGAACCGCTGCCGGTCAGAGCCTGGGGAAGGGTGTAGCCGGCGGCACCGCCTATATCGAAGCCGCCGCCATTCGCGCCCCAGTTGATGGTGCGCGTGTTGGTGAAGTTGCCGCCGGTCCATTGCAAGACCCCGCCATTGAAGCTGAGCGGTACCGCGGCGGCGCCGAGATTGGAGTCCGCGCCGACCGAAAGCGTACCGCCATCAAGGAAGGTGCCGCCGCTATAGGTGTTGACGCCGGATAGCGTCGTGACCCCCGCGCCGATCTGGCGCACCGAACCCGTGCCGCTGAGCACGCCGGTCACCGCCGTGGTGCCGTTGCGGTTGAAGACCAGCGCGGCATTGTTCGTCACGTTGCCCAGCAGCACGGTGCCGCCGCCGCCATTGCCGACGGTCAGCGTACCTTGCTGGATCGTCCAGTTGGTCGTCACCGCACTATCGCCGGCCAAGGTCCAGGTGCTGGCGCCGGTTTTCTCGAAGAGGTCGAAGTTGCGATATTGCGAGGCAGGACCGACCGCGGAGATGTCGAAGCTCGAATCGCTCGTACCGCCAAGGCGCAGCGTATCGGTGCCCCCGGAGGTCGCGATTACATTCCCCTGGATGACCGAGCCCGCCCGCAATTCGAGGGTCAGGCTGCCGCTCATCGCGCTCGCGGAGCCGATCGCGATCGCCGAGCCCGTGCCGGCTTGGATCGTGCCGCTGTTGACGATCGAGACGGTCCACGAGGCCACGTCCGGGGCGATCGCCGCCGCGGCATTGCCGCCCTGTATCAGACCACTATTGTCGAGCGCGAATGGCTGTGCGCCGTGAACTGTTATGCCCGCGGTACCGGCGACGGCGGCAGTGAGATCGGAACCGCCGCGGATGATGCCGGTGCTGGTGTTGACGACACTTGAACTGCTGCCTACGGCCAGGTTGCTGGCGAAAACGCCGGTGCCGGCACCTGAGCCCTGGCTGTTTCCACCGAGCACCGTGCCGCTGTTGGTCAGCGTGCTGCCCCCGGCGAGCGTCACCCCTGCAGCCGGGTTTAGGACCGAACCGGAATAGGCATTTGAATCCCCGCCGGATATCGCCCCCGAGTTGACTATCATCAATCCATTGGCGGTGACGCCGACGCTGCCAAGATTGCCCGCCGCCACTGCCGCGGCACCTGAAATGGCGCCCGAATTGACCAGCTGGCCGACACCGCCGGAAGTGCTCAGGGTCATTCCCGGAAATGAGGGACTGCCGGACGCGATCGTGGCCGCGGTGGTAAGGACATTGCCGTTCAGATTGACGGTGATTGTCTTGGTCGGCACCGGCAGCGCACCCGATACGCTGAAGCTCGAGCCAAGGATGATCGTGGCGTTGGGATCGGCATCGGCATTGGCGGCGGCGATCGCCGCCGCGAACTCGGTTCCGCTGTTTACCGTATAGGTGCCGGCCACAGCCGGAGACGCCATGGAGCTCGCAATGGCGAGCGCGCTGAAGGAGATGCCTGCGGCAAGATTGGCGCGCCGCGGACGCCTTATGCTCGTGGCCTTGCTGATCGACCTTGCCGCCATGTCATGCTCCTGCCTGAATCTGCCGCTTCCGTTTCGCGGCGGCTTGCAACCAGGCCGCTGACCAGATTTGCGTGTGGCGACGTGCTAGGCTGACCTTGAATGCGGTCAACCCGACGGCGCACCGCATGCGCGGGCGAACGCTTGCACTCGATTACCAGAACAGAGCAGGATTTGGCGGGGCAAAGTTAACGAAGTGTTACAGATCACTCTAGGTAACGACATTTTACAATTCAATGCGCGTAAAACGTCAATTATTTTCGATTATATTACTGAGCCTCCTTGCGCCGCTTTGAAACCTAGACTTTACTAAGCGAGGTGCTATTGATATTATCAGGGCAAACGAGCGTTTAGACAGTCTTCGCGCGCAAGATAGCTCGGTCATCGCATCTCGCTCACTCATCATGGCCTGAGCCCATCAGCTTGCCCGGTCATGGCCAGCGCGACATTGCGCGGATTCAATTAAAATCGGCCGACCCGGTCGAGGGTTGCGCCAGGCGAAGCGCCGCCCGAAGCTGCTCGATGGATAGTGGGTGTACGAAATTCGCTTCCAGTCGCGTCCCTACGGTCCGGCTGACCTGTGCCGCGAAGGCGCCGATCGAGGGCATCACGAGGGTAACCGCAGCCTGCGCTTTCGGCGAGGCGGCCATCATGGCAGTAAATTCGAAGCACGAAAGATTCGTGACCCAAGCGGACACGCTGAGCCCAGCGCCGGGGAGGGCGAGTGTCGCGCCGATGTGAAGGCGTAAGCCGCTCAAACTCTGACTCGAGGCTGGATTTGTAGACATAGCGAAGAGCGCGGTTGCCTTGCGCCGAGTGACCAACGGCCCGGAGCGGACGCGGGTCCAACACAACCGGATCGGTGCAAATTGTGGAAATTCGATCCAAATGTTGCGCGATCCGTATTTGATCGAAAACACGCCGCGAAACGTGATCGTCGTTACGTGGTCATCCTCCTTGTTCTCGGTCCTGAGGCTGTGATTCAGGTCGATAGCACCGGCTCCCACCGCCTCCGCTGCGAGTCCTCGCGCATGGAAGACGGCCTTCTGCCGGGCCACCGCCGGGTCGGGCAGCTTCTCGCCTACAGAATGGCCTCGCTCAATATCATTCAAGGTACGGAAGAAGTGGCGCGGCCGGGACGACTCAAGTCCGGATCGATGACGATGTTCCGTGCTTTCCGCGGCCGGAAGGATCGTCGGTGAGTCACCCGCCTGGTCACATTCCGCTCGCCCGGGCGGCATGTTTTTTGGGGATGATCCGATTGCTGCCAAACGCCGCGGGAGAGGCACGCTTGCGCGGCATCGAGATCGGCGGTGGCCTCAGGCCACCACGTGAAGCGCCCGCTCGTCAGCCGCCTATGACCAAGCTCTCCGGTTTCAGGTCGTAGCTGCTTTGAATGAGCGGGAAACGCAGTGAATGAGATACCGTCGCTGAGGTAAATCCCTTTTTCCCATGGCAATCGTGCCGGCGGGGCAGTACCATGGCCCCAGCAAGTGGCCGGCCAATCGCCCCCTCAACCATCAGGGATTCTCCTAAGGGCGTGCTTGCGGGCGAGCGATTATTCTCCCGCGAGAGGAGGAACTCCATGGCCAACAAGATGCGTGCCGCCATCTTCGTCCAACCAGGCAGGATCGTGCTGGGCGAGAAGCCGATACCCGAAGTCGGGCCTCTTGATGCGCTGGTGCGCATAACGACCACGACTATTTGCGGGACCGATATCCATATACTCAAAGGCGAGTACCCGGTGGCGAGCGGGCTTACGATCGGCCACGAACCGGTCGGGGTGATCGAAAAGCTCGGTACCGCGGTCCAAGGATATGCCGAAGGACAACGCGTGATCGCCGGAGCAATTACGCCGTCGGGCTGGTCAAACGCGTCTCTCGACGGCTGTCACGCACAATGCGGGGCCGGTACCGCTCACGGTTGGAAGGCAATCGGCGGCTGGCGGTTCGGCAATACTATCGACGGAGCACAGGCTGATTATCTCCTCGTACCCGACGCGATGGCAAATTTGGCTCCGATTCCGGACGCCTTGAGCGACGAGCAAGTTTTGATGTGCCCGGACATCCTCTCCACCGGTTTCGGCGGTGCCGAAGCCGGGAAAATTCGGATTGGCGATACGGTTGCAGTATTCGCACAAGGACCGATCGGCCTTTGCGCGACAGCCGGAGCGCGGCTGATGGGCGCGGCCGAGATCATTGCCGTAGAAGCGGTGCCTGAACGCGTCGCCATCGCTCGCAAAATGGGTGCCGACCATGTGGTCGACTTTACCAAGGAAGATCCAGTCAGCGCGATAATGGCAATCACGAAAGGGCGCGGCGTGGATGTCGCGATCGAAGCGTTGGGACGCCAACAAACATTCGAATGGGCGTTACGGGCATTGAGGCCCGGCGGCACATTGTCATCGCTCGGTGTATATTCCGAGGATTTGCGAATACCGCTCGACGCCTTCGCCGCCGGCCTCGGCAACCATCGGATTGTGACCACCCTTTGCCCAGGCGGCAAAGAACGAATGCGCCGCCTAATGGCAATGGTCGCGACCGCGCGCGTCGATACCGCAGCGCTGGTTACGCATCGCTTCGGTCTCGACAGCATCGAGTCCGCTTACGATCTTTTCGGTCATCAGCGCGACGGCGTGCTGAAGGTAGCGATTCATCCCTGACTAGGGCCGCTGAAGTGCCACGTCTTAATCGCCTCGCGATAGGTGCTTCCGCTCGGAAAAACCTCTCGTAGCTCAATGGTCGCGTAGACTGCGATAATCAGCAAAAGCCAACCAATGCAGCGTGATCGACACTGTTCCATAGCGACAGGAATTGTTCGCAGCTGGCGGGATTTCGGCCATGGAAAACAGGATTGTTGGAGGTTGGTTGCCGCTCATTGACCTTGATCAAATCGGCTCAGTCAAAGGCGCGATCCCGCGACAGGTAGAGAGAGCCACCGAGAAGAAAAACGCTTCGCCACCTCGAGGATAGCGAGCAAACCTATGCCGGTGGCGATGACAAGGATGATCTCCAGCGTCGACAAAATGCCAAGGCCGAGAATTTCGCGCAGCGCAGGTACGAGCAATATGATCCCCGAGCTGATAAGCACTGCCCCGAGGATCAGCTGGAGAGCACGATTGTGGCGCTGAATGGCTTCTGTAAAGGAAGCCGAAAAGGAACGATTGGCAAGGATCAAGGCGGCGATCATCGAAACGAGCGCGAAGAAAGTCAGGGCACGTACCCGCGGGATCTCGAGTCCCATGTTCATAGCACCGATGAATAGCGCAGCGGCCATGCAGAGCGCCACCGCGCCCTGCCCCACACTCGCCACGACGAGTCTCGTCGGGAAAAGCCGCTCGTTCGCAGGACGCGGCAATCGCTGCATGACGTCGCGTTCCTCACGTTCCGCCTCGAATACCAGAGCACAGACCGGATCGATGATCATCTCGACCAAGGCGATGTGGATCGGCCCTAGCAGGATCGGGGCACCTAGAAAGAACGGCAGCAGCGCCAAGCCGGCCAGAGGAACATGTACCGCGAAGATGAACGCCATCGCCTTGCGAAGATTGTCATAGATGCGCCGCCCCAGGCGTACGGCGGTGACCACCGAGCCAAAATCGTCGTCCAACAGAACGATTGACGCCGCCTCGCGCGCGACGTCGGTGCCCCGCTGCCCCATCGCGATCCCAATATCCGCCGCCTTGAGTGAGGGCGCATCATTGACGCCGTCGCCGATCATCGCAACCACCTCGCCGGATGCCCTGAAGGCCCGTACCAGCCGCAGCTTCTGGTCGGGCAGGATACGCGCGAAGATTGCGGTATCGGCCAAACGGTCGATAAGCTCAGCGTCGGAAAGGGACGCGAGTTCTGCACCTGTGAGAACCTGGCCGGCCTCCAGGCCTGCCTGGCGTGCAATCGCGAAGGCCGTGGCGGCATGATCGCCGGTTATCATCACGATCCGGACCCCTGCGGATCGAAGCTGTGCGATCGCCTCGGGGATTTGAGATCGCAGAGGGTCGGAAAGCCCGATCAGGCCCACCAGCGCGAACGCATGGTCGCGCTGGGAACCATGCTCTCCCAGGTGCTCAGCCGTTGCCCGCGCGACGCCGAGAACCCGCGTACCGTGGGCGGCCAGATCCGCCACCACGCGCAGGAGCTCAGTCCGCTCATCCGCATCCAACTTGCACATTGTCGCGATCGCCTCGGGAGCCCCCTTGGCCGCCACGTCCAGCAATTCGGCATCGTCTCGCTCCCAGATGTTGGACATTGCCGGCAGATCTGCGCTGAGACCGTAGGTGCGGACCAATTTCCTGCCGCGTGAGGCGGGGACCTCTCCAAACGCAGTGTGGATCGCGATCTCCATCGGATCGCTCGGCATGATGGGGCTGGCGAGCGCCGCAGTTTCCAAGAGGCGCCCTAGTTCGTCCGGTCGCGGCTCCCCCGGCCGCACCGGGACACGTCCCAGCGCGGGATGCCACAGCTCGGTGATCGTCATCCGATTCTCGGTCAGCGTGCCCGTCTTGTCGGTACAGAGAATGGTGGCCGAGCCGAGCGTCTCGATGGCGGAGGCTTTGCGTGTGAGCACGCCTGCCTGGCCGATCCGCCATGCCCCCATTGCGAGGAACACGGTGAGCACGACCGGAAATTCCTCGGGCAGCATCGACATCGCAATCGAGATGCCGGCGAGCATTGCTTCAAGCCAATTCCCCCTGGCGGCCATGTATAGCACTGCCACCAGGAGCGAGATGGCCACACCCCCGATTGCGCATAACCGGACGAGCTTCGACGTTTCGCGGCGAAGCCGAGGTTCGTCCTGATCGATATCGGCAAGTGAGCGTCCGATCCGGCCGATCTCGCTCAGTTCTCCGGTGGCGGTCACTTCGACAATCGCGGTTCCATGCGTCACCAGCGTACCGCCAAAGGCCCGCACCGACCGAACGGCTTCCGGATCGGAGCTTGCGCCCTGCGCCATAGGCCCAGCCCTCTTTGCCACCGGCAGGGCCTCACCAGTAAGCAACGACTCGTCGATCTGAAGATCCGCCGCCTCCACCAGAGTCCCGTCGGCGGCAACCCGATCCCCGGCTTCGAGGATAAGCAAATCGCCTGGGACGACTTCGGCTGCGTGAAGTCGCGTCGCTCGGCCGTCACGGATAACAAGAGCGCTGGGAGCTGAAAGGTCGCGCAATGCGTCCAGCACGCGCTCGGTCCGCGCTTCCTGTACAACTGTAAGGACCGTCGAGGCCGTTGCGAATGCGGCAAGCACGACGGCTTCGGCACCGTCGCCGAGAACGAGATAGACGATCGCGGCGCCCGTCAGCAGAGCGATCATCGGCTCCCGGAGCACTTCGGTCACGATCCGAGCGATCGAACGCCGCGGGGGCTGCGGAAGCGAATTAGGTCCGCCGACCAGGAGGCGATGCTGGGCTTCTTGCGAACTCAATCCATGCATGCAGCCCGGCGCGTCAGGAGAGACCGTGGATGGTTGGAGAAGCGCGCCCGTCGGCATCATCGAGCCTCTCTCGAAACGGCAACCGCGGCGAAATCCGGTAGATTACCTACATCGAGACCTTATCCCCCCAATTCCGCGCGGTTGATACGCCCAAAACGTGGGTTGGGCAGTTCACTAGGTCGGCGGCGCCGGGCTCGGTAAAATCCCGCATTTCGCTCAGCCTCCGATCTCGCCATTGCCCCATCTCCCCGCGATGCGCTCATGCATCGGCATCTTCGGAGGCACTTGTGGCAACTCCCCAAGGTTCACACCTCACAACATTGGCGTTTCATGGAGCCGCCGGAACGGTAACGGGCTCATGCTATGAATTGCGACACCGCAACGCCACGCTGCTGATCGATTGCGGGCTTTTCCAAGGGCCTCGCAGCCTCGAAAAACTCAATTTCGCGCTCTTCGAATTCGATCCGGCGGCACTGGCGGGCGTAATCGTGACCCACGCGCATCTCGACCATGCCGGGCTGCTCCCTCGGCTGGCGGCGCAGGGGTTCACGGGACCCGTATGGTGTACGCCCGCAACGGCCGAATTGCTGCAATACCTCCTTCTCGATGCCGCCCGACTGAACGAACAGGACGCGGCACGTCGTAACCGTCGTTGGGACCGAGCGGACGAGGCACCGATAGAGCCACTCTACACAATTGCGGACGCCCAGAATTTGCTGTCGCAGCTACGACCGGTCGAGCTCTGCGCCAGCTTCACCCCTTGCGAAGGCGTGACGGCGCGCTTCTGGAATGCGGGACATGTGCTCGGCTCGGCGTCGATCGAGCTTACGACGGAGGAGGTGCGCATACTCTTCTCCGGCGATCTGGGGCCCCAAGCGAGTTCGCTGCTCGCTGGGCCCAATGCACCCACCGGTCTCGACCACGTCATCATGGAGGCGACTTATGGCGATCGCGACCGGCCGGAGATTTCGATCGACGAGAGGCGCTCGCATCTTCGGCGCGAGGTCGAGGATGCGCTCGGCCATGGCGGCAATCTGCTCATCCCGGCATTCGCGCTCGAACGCACTCAAGAGCTGTTGGTCGACCTGGCGACTTTGATACGCGATGGGAAATTGCGCGGAATCCGGGTCTTCATCGACGCGCCGCTGGCAACGAAGATCACCGAGGTCTTCGCCCGTCACGCAGGCGAGCTGGAGGCGGTCGCGGCGGAGGTAATGTTTCATGACCCCGCCTTTCACTATGTGGAGGATGTCCAGCAATCACGCGCGCTCGCCAACCTGTCGGGCGCGATCATCATCGCCGGCTCGGGCATGTGCGAGGGGGGGCGCATCAGACATCACCTGCTCAACAACTTGTCGCGACCGGATTCGACTTTGTTGTTCGTCGGGTATCAGGCAGCCGGGACGCTCGGGCGGACCATACTTGAAGGTGCACGGCGTGTCCGCCTGTCGGGCGAAACCGTTGCGGTCAGACTGCGCGTCCGCGAAATCGGCAGTTACTCGGCGCATGCGGACCGAAGTGAGCTCATCGACTGGTGCGCGGCGCGTGGCCCCATCCGCGGCAGCCTGTTTATCGTGCATGGCGAGGCACAGGCATTGGCCAGCCTCAAACAGGCAGTAGACGCTCCCGAACGGTCGATCATGATACCCGAAATCGGCGAGCTCTATGCCCTATCTACCAACAAGCCTGCCAAACGGCTTCGCACGGGGGATCCCGAAATCCGCCGGGTGGTGAGCAGAGACTGGCAGAATGACTATGCCGACCTTGCCGTCAACCTGAAGAAGGATTTGAGCCACATAGCGGACGAGCAGCGTCGGCGCGAAGCCATTGCCCGCATGCGCGCAGTGCTGGATAGTTTCCGGGCGGGCGGCGACGGCACGAAGAGTTAGCTCGCGGGCATGGTCACGTTCGGACCGTAACCTGTCGACCTCTGCTTTCCTGGATCGACTAAAGGCCCGAAATTCTTAGCGAGCCGCTGAGCTGCCGTCGCAGGACCAGGCCCAGTTCCGAATTTCGGGCATGTCCTCGCCATGCTCGCACACGTAAAACGAGTGCTCAAGCAGACGGTCACGGAAGTGCTGCTTGGCATGGCTGGCGCTGCCGATTAGACCAGGTACCTGATCGATCACCGCCATCGCCAGATGAAAGCGATCAAGCTTGTTGCGCACCGCCATGTCGAACGGCGTGGTGGTGGTGCCTTCCTCGCGGAAACCATGAACGTGGAAATTGGAATGGTTCGTTCGGCGATAGCTCAGCCGATGGATCAGATACGGATAGCCATGGAAGGCGAAGACGACCGGGCGGTCCTTGGTGAAGAGCCCGTCGAACTCGGCATCACTGAGCCCGTGCGGATGCGCGTAGTCGGGTTCAAGCGTGAGCAGATCCACGACGTTGACAACCCGAATCCGCAGATCAGGCAAATGCGTGCGCAGCAGCTCGACGGCCGCCAGCGTCTCGAGCGTCGGAACGTCGCCCGCGCAGGCCATGACCACGTCAGGCTCCTCGCCGTCCCGGTCTGTGCCAGCCCAATCCCAAATCCCCGCTCCCGCCGCGCAATGGATCTCGGCCTGCTCGGCGGTGAGCCATTGCGGCGCCGGCTGCTTGCCAGCGACGATTACATTGATGCGATCGTAGGTACCGAGACAATGGTCGACCGTACGCACCAGACAATTGGCGTCAGGCGGGAGATAGACACGGACCACGTCGGCGGTCTTGTTGACGACAAGATCCAGAAAGCCCGGATCCTGATGGCTGAACCCGTTATGGTCCTGTCGCCAGACGTGGGAGCTCAGCAAATAGTTGAAGGAGGGCACCGATCGCCGCCAGCTCAGGCCTCTCGCAACCTTCAGCCACTTCGCGTGCTGATTGAACATCGAGCCGACAATGTGGATGAAGGCTTCATAGCAGTTGAAGAGCCCATGGCGGCCGGTCAGCGTGTACCCTTCGAGCCATCCCTGGCAGAGATGCTCGGACAAGACCTCCATGACGCGTCCGCCCTCGGCGAGCTTCTCGTCATAGGGCTCCACCCGCTCCATCCATGCGCGATTGGTCGCATCCAGGACCGCGTCTAAGCGGTTGGATGCGGTCTCGTCCGGCCCCATGACGCGGAAGTTGCGGGTCTCGGCACTCAATCGCATAACTTCGGCAAGATAGTTCCCAGCCGCGCGCGTCGATTCCGCGACCACCCCACATGGACGCGGCACATCAATCGCAAAGGTCCGCCAGTCGGGCCGCTCGAGCCCCGCCCGACGCTTGCCACCATTGGCATAAGGGGAAGCGCTCATCCGTTTGTCGGCCCTGGGCGCCAACGCGCGCAGCTCAGGCAAGAGACAACCGTTGCCATCGAACAGCTCGTCCATGCGGTAGCTCCGCATCCATTGCTCGAGCAGTTTGCGATGCGGTTCGTTGGTGCGAGCCTCGGCAATCGGAACCTGATGCGCGCGCCAAAATCCCTCGACCTTCTTGCCGTCAACTTCCTTCGGTCCGGTCCAGCCCTTGGGAGTGCACAGCACGATCATCGGCCAGCGCGGCATCATGGCTTTGCCAGCGGTGCGTGCCGCGAATTGAATATCGCGGATCAGGTCGAAAGCCTTGTCCAGCGCGACCGCCATCTGACGATGCATCGGCATCGGGTCACTGCCTTCGACGAAGATCGGCACGTACCCGAAGCCTTCGAACAGGCGCTCCACATCCGTGTGCGGCATCCTGCCCAAGATCGTCGGATTGGCGATCTTGTAACCATTCAGATGCAGGATAGGCAGCACCGCGCCGTCATGGACCGGATCGAGGAATTTGTTGCCATGCCAGGAGGCAGCAAGCGGACCCGTCTCCGCTTCACCGTCTCCCACGACGCACGCGACCACCAGATCCGGGTTGTCCAGAGCCGCACCAAAAGCGTGGACAAGGGAATAGCCGAGTTCGCCGCCTTCGTGAATCGAGCCCGGCGTGTCGGCCGAGGCATGGCTCGGAATGCCGCCGGGGAAGGAGAACTGGCGGAATAAGCGACGCATTCCTTCCTCGTCCGGTCCCACCAGCGGATAGGTTTCGCTGTAGGTCCCTTCCAGCCAGGTATTGGCGACCATTCCAGGTCCGCCATGGCCCGGCCCGCAGACATAAATCAGGTCCAGGTCGCGGTTGCGGATGATCCGGTTGAGGTGCGCATAAATGAAGTTGAGGCCGGGAGTTGTGCCCCAGTGACCGAGAAGCCGGGGCTTCACATGCTCCGCCGCCAGCGGCTCTCGCAGTAGGGGATTGTCCATCAGGTAGATCTGGCCGACGGAGAGATAATTGGCGGCGCGCCAATAGCGGTCGATCAGCGCAAGCTCGGTGCTGTCGGCAAGGCAAAGCGGAAGCTCCGCGCCGCTTCTGTCGATGTCGGTTGCCCGGTCGCAACGCTCGGTCCGGACCTCGTCCATTTCAGCCTCCTCTACAAGAGACCGTGGTGGCCCTTTGCCAAGCGCGGCTGTATCCGTAGAGCTACGGATGCGCGGCAATCACCTCGGCCGCTATCACCCGCTCATGACCCAGCCAATCCAGGCTCGAAGATTGTCCGCGCTCCTCAAGCCTGAGCCGGGCCGCGTCGTGATCCGTCCTTTCATTCCGTCTGATGATCCGACCGCGACGACGCCGGAAGGCAGATCGCGGCTGGGTCGCGTCGTGGAGCGCATTCTCGAGCTTGACGAAGTGGCGTTGCGATCCGAGGTGCGCCGCGTCATTGCTAGCCTGAGCACGCGTAATGACGATGTGCCTCGCATTCTGATGCGTCGCTATCATGAAATGGGCGAGGCAGCGGTTGAACCGCGCCTTGCCAGCGAAGATCAGGCGCTTCTGATTGGTGCAGCCTTGAGCGATGAATATTCCTTCGAAGCGGCGGCGCTGTTCAATCCCAGCATTGTCCCGCATCCGGACCAGCGCGGCGTTGCGGATGGCGGATTGCGTTTCGTTATGTCGCTGCGCGCTGTGGGAGAGGGTCACGTCTCGTCGATCATCTTCCGCACGGGCATCTTCACCCGCGAGGCCGAATTGCGGATCGACCCACCCCGCGCCAAGGCTATCTCGCCCAGGATTGAGCGCATTCCGGGAGGGGCAGCCGAGGATCCCGGCGTTCGACTATCGTTTGGCGAAACGCACGAACTTTCCGCTATCGTGATCTTTCCTGTTACAGAATATCAGCGGCACGGCATCGAGGATCTTCGGCTGGTACGGTTCGAAGACGAGGACTCTGTGAGCTATCTGGGGACCTATACGGCTTTTAGTGGCGAGATGATCCGCCAGGAGCTCTTTCGGACCACGGATTTCGCAAATTTTGAACTGAGCCCGATGCGCGGACAAGTGGCACAGACCAAGGGAATGGCGCTCTTTCCGCGCCGCGTCGGCGGCCATTATGCCGCGCTTGGGCGCCAGGATCATGAAAGTATCTGGCTGCTGCGGTCCAACGATCTCTATCACTGGACCGATGGTCGCAAGATCATCTCTCCCCGGTTCCCGTGGGAAGTGGTACAGATCGGCAACTGCAGTCCGCCGATGGAAATAGACGAAGGGTGGCTCGTCATCACCCATGGCGTTGGCCCCGTGCGCAATTATTGCCTCGGCGCCTGCCTGCTCGACAAGCAGGATCCGGGCAAGCTGCTCGCCCGCACGGCCCAGCCAATCATCACACCCGGTTGCGAAGCGCGCGACGGCTACGTGCCCAACGTCGTTTATACCTGCGGCGGACTGGTCCATGGCCGGTCGCTGCTGCTGCCCTATAGCCTTGCCGACACCTTTACCGTTTTCGCCACATTCTCGCTGGACAGCCTGCTTGGGTCGATGGCCTGAACGCCGAAAACTGGAAAGCTCCGTATAAGCCCTTATTCCCGCTATTCCTCGGAAGCGGCACGCTTGGCAGCATGAGCCGCATCCACCGTGCCCTCCTGGCGATAAGCGTCGCTACCTTCGCAGCATGGCCCGCTTATGCAGCACAGCCCGCGGGTGCTCCGTTGATCGAGGACATCATGCGTAGCGTAAGAGCGTCGGAATCCGCCCGGACGCAATCCATCGCGGAAACCGTTAAAAGCCTGAAGCCCGGACAGTTTCTTTGGATGCCGCAAGTGGCCCCCGAAGGTCCGGTGCTGGTCTGGGTGAATCTCAGCACGCAGCGCGCGCTCGTTTATCGCAACGGCGTGCCGATCGGTGTGACGACGGTTTCCACCGGCAAGACCGGCTATGAAACCCCGACCGGCGTCTTCTCGATCTTGCAGAAACAGGTGGAGCATAAATCCAATCTCTATGAGGACGCACCCATGCCGTTCATGCAGCGGCTCACGTGGACGGGCGTCGCGCTCCATGCGGGACGGTTGCCCGGCTATCCCGCATCCCACGGTTGCGTGCGGCTGCCCGCCGCATTCGCCAAGCTCCTCTTCAGCGTAACGAGGATCGGGCTGACCGTCGTCATCACCAAGAATCAGCCGCTGCCCCATATCGCTCCCCAGGACAATCTGATCGGGATTGATTGGTCCGTCTCTGACGACAATGACACTATCTGGCGACCGGAGCTCGCGCCTGACGGCCCGGTGTCGATCCTTGTGAGCGCACCCGACCGGCGCGTGACGATCCTGCGTTCGGGACGGGTGATAGGTTCGGCGCCGGCGGAGATCCACGGCCCGGTGGCGGCGGCAACGGCATTCCTGCTCCACCACATCGCCGAGAGTGGGCCGCACTGGCTAGGCATCCGCCTGCCGGGGAATTCTGACAGTTCGGACGAGCGATATGGCGCGACCGAGCAGTGGTTTTCGGTCTCCGCTGCGTTCGCTGATCACCTTCGCTCGACCCTCGCTCCCGGCACGATCCTGATCATCACCCCGGACAGTTTGCACCCCGGCGACGGCACCAGGTCGGTGACCGTGCTGGAAGGCGCGCCGCGCTGAGCTCTAGGGAAGGCGTCAGCCCGCGCCGGCATCAGGACAAGCTTCGAAGCGCGTTGGCCGCCGGCCCTCACCTTGCCGAGTGGATCTGGCCTTTACTTCCGTGGCGGCGAAACCCCGTGGTTATGGTCATCCTGCGCGTGTGCGTCCTGCGCCAAAGGCGTTTCTGGCTTGTCGTCGCGCATACACTTCATGGCCGACATGTCGCCAGCCTCCACCGTGCGGGACTGCGGCGACGAATGCCTGGCGCGGTTCGCCATGCGGTGATGCATCGCGGAATGCATGTCCGAGCATTGCATTGCCTCGGCGCGCGGACGATCCTGCGCATTCCCGGCGGGATGGGCGAAAACGAGCTGCGCCGTCACGAGAATCACTGTGCACGCCGCAACTTTGAGCATAGGCATCCGAAATCTCCTTCTGGTACATCCTGGCGGGGATCTCCAGAGAGACGATTTTTGGTACCTGGCCCCGCCGCCCGTAAGCGCGGCGGGCGTCATGCCGACGGACGAGAGCACCATCGCCGCGCCGCGCCTTTCCCGGCCTCTTCAAGCGGCAATGCAGTCAAACGGTTCGGAAAGCTCGATTGGCAATTGGTCGTCGGAGACGGGAACAAACACACGTTCGCGCGCAACCTCGAGGATGCGACTTACCACATTCGTCCACACAGCGTCGCGGCTGTGACGATAGATGACGTCCCTCATCGAGTCCCGCTTCGCGGCGTCCTGGAACAGTCCGACGATAGCCTCCGCCATCAGGGTCGCATCGTCGAACGGCACGAGACAACCCCGCCCATCGGCAAGAAGCTCCTGCGCGTGCACGTACGGCGTCGAGACGATCGGCTTGCCCAGCCCGGCGGCATAGGAAAGCGTGCCCGATGTGATCTGCGCCGAATTGCGATAAGGCGTCACATAGATATCCGCACAGGCAATCTGATCTAGAAGCTCCGGCTCGTCGAGGAAGCGATTGTCCCAGCGCAAATGCCCCGCGACGCCCAACGAGCAAGCGAGCGCCTGGAGTCCCTCGCGATACGCCTCACCTTCATGCGCTAGCACGTGCGGATGTGTTGCGCCGACAATGCGATAGATTGCGCTCGGACAATGGGCGACGATCGCCGGCATTGCGCGGATCATGGTCTCGATTCCCTTGTCCGCCGCGAGCAAGCCGAAGGTCATGATGGTTGGACGCTCCTCCTGCCGTAGCATCTGCCGCATATGGCGAGGATCCTGATAGGCACGCGCGGGAACGCCATGGGGCACGACCGTGATACGGTCCCCTTTCGCGCCATACGTCTCGCACAAAATCGCCCGGGCACGCTCAGCCATCACGATCACCAGGGAGGCCCGCCCCAGCAGACGATCCATCACCGCGCGCTGCTCGCGGCTGGGATCGGAAAGAACGGTGTGCAGGGTGATGATGACCGGGACATCGACCTGCTCGAGCAAGGTCAACAGATGCTCGCCCGCAGGCCCACCGAAAATACCGAACTCGTGCTGTATCCAGATTAGATCGCTCCCCCGCCGGGCGATCATTTCTGCGGTTTGCAGATAGGCCGCGACCTTCTGCTGCTCGATCGTGCTCACGACGGCCGGCGGATAGCTGTAAGAGCCGAGGCCATCGTCCATCGCATAGACGTCGGTCGCCAGGTCAGGGTAGCGCGCGCAGAGCGCATCATGAATGTGGGTCGTGAAGGTCGCGACCCCGCACCGACGAGGCAGGAAGTTGCCGATGAGCGCAATGCGCGACATCGCGCCGACAGGCTCCGGGAAACAAGCCTCAACGATCTTTGGTTGCAACATCTTTCGACTCCATTGTGTCGGGGTCGAACCTAGTCCGTCCGGCGCCAGCCCATATCCGTAACATTACCAAATCGGCGGCTTGCTACCTTTCATCAGCGTCGACGTGGCCATTCGGCCCGTGTCAGCGCCCGCCCGATCGCCCGGCCCGCCGCGACGAACCCGAGCAGCAGCAAGAATATCGGACCACTAGCTATTGCAGACCATATAAACACATTTCCGATCGCACTCATCGTTCCCTCCGCGACACATTCAGTGGGCCATGAACACCGGAACGGGAGCTTCGCTCAGCATCGTTTTGGTCACACCGCCGAACAGCGCCTCGGTGAAGCGCAAATGGCTGAAGCCACCCATGACGACATAATCGGCCTTCTGCTGCCGGATTTCGTCGAGGATGACCTTTGCCGGCTTCATCGTCAGCGGGTGACGCCGGCGCACCAGAGCGTGAATGTCATACCGCGAGAGATATTCCGCTGCGTTTTCCACGCTGCCGTCACGCATTTCTTCCTCGACCTCGAGCAAGATCACTGTTTCCGCCAGTTTGAGCAAAGGCACCGCGGCATATACGGCCGCCGACGCACAGGCAGAGCCATCCCAGCAGACGAGAACGCGTCCGCAGACGTTCAAACCGCGAGACATTTCCGGAACGGCGAGAATGGGTTTGCCAGAACGAACCACCACATCGCCAGCCACGCTACGCATGTCCGGCAGCGGGAAATCGTCGAGCTGTCGATTGACCACGATCAGATCGGTGAACTCGCAGGCCTCTCTCAACTGGGGGCCCAGAGCCCCGACCGTGTCGGTCCAATCCCAGGGCACCTGCTCGTTTGCGAGCCGCGCCTCCAACCTCACGCGATTTTCATCTTCTCGCGCGCGCTCGTCCGCAAGCAGCATCATTTCGCCCATGCCCGAGTAGGAATCTCCAATCAGCACCGGGAGAATAGAGACGTCGAGGCACTTCAAATGGCCTTCAAGGGCGCGGGTAACGTCGAGCGCGGCCTGAAAGCGTGCTTCCTGGCCCGCATCGTCATGCACGAGCAACAATATGGTTTTCATCCTCGCCTCCGCCGCAAAGCGTTGAGCGACAGGGCTACGCCTCTCCCGGAGATCGGGATATTCGGGACATTACCTAACTCGTCTGCCTGGGGACATTACGGATAGAGGACCGCGCGGCTTGGGCGCAGCGAGGAGCGTCAAAGCAATTGGTGTGAAACATGGCGCCCAGAAATCTCGAATCGATCATTCGGCCGAACGGCGTCGTGGTCGTCGGGGGATCCGATCATCCGGGGACGATCGGACGCACGGTGATCGACAATTTGGTTGCGGGCGGTTTCGGCGCCCCAATTTACGCGGTGAATATTCGGCGAATTAGCCATCCCGACGCCAATTGGGTGGAATCGGTCGAGGACCTCCCCTACCCGCTCGATTTCGCGGTAATCTGCACTCCGGCAGAAACCGTGCCACATCTGGTCTCAGATCTAGGGAAACGAGGGACGAAAGTCGCACTCATATTGAGCGGCGGACTCTCGCGCGAAAGTGGGTTGAGCCAGCAAATGCTGGCCGCAGCTCGCGCCTCGGGCATCCGAATTATCGGACCAAATTCGGTCGGGTTACAACTGCCTCATTCCCATCTGAACGCCTCCTTCGAGCGGGGCTGCGCGGCGCCGGGCGGGTTGGCGCTGATCTCACAGAGCGGTGCCATCGCGACGGGCTTGATCGACTGGGCAGCGAAAGCGGGAATCGGGTTTTCGGCGGTCGTGTCTTCGGGCGATGCCGCCGATATCGATATGGCCGATCTGATCGATTTTTTCGCGGCCGACACGAACACCCGCGCGATCCTGCTCCATCTGGAAGGGATCAGCGATGCACAACGGTTTCTCGCTGCAGCGAGGGCGGCGTCCCGCGTCAAGCCGGTGATAGCGCTGAAGGCCGGGCGGGGGGAAGCCGCCGCAAAGGCCGCGCTCACGCACACGGGCGCGCTTGCCGGCAGCTATGACATTTACCAGGCCGCCTTCCGGCGGGCCGGCATCGTGATGGTCGACTCGCTCACCGAACTCTTTTCGGTAGCCGACATGCTGAACCTGACACCGCGCTGCGGCGGCAATCGGCTCGGCATTGTCACCAACGGGGGGGGCGCAGCGATACTCGCATTGGATGCTATGGCAGCGGCCGGAGTGGCGACCGCGCCGTTGGACCCGCACACTTTAGCCGAGCTCGACAAGCAGCTTCCCTGCGGTTGGTCGCACAACAATCCCGTGGACATCCTCGGCGATGCGGACGCTGAACGCTATCGTATTGCGATCGAGATTGTCGCTGCCGATCCCGCGGTCGACGCCATTCTGGTACTCAATTGCCCGATCGGCCTCGTGTGCGGTGACGACGTTTCTCGATCCGTGAGCGAGGCCTTGGCGCAGACCAGAAAACCGCGCCTCGCCTGCTGGCTCGGGGGCGCCAACTTCGATCAAGCAAGCAGCGACTTCGCCGAAGCAGATGTGCCATTATTCAACATGCCTGAGGATGCCGTACGCGGTTTTGGGCATCTGCTGCAGGCTGAGCGTGCAAGGGAGGCAAGCCGCACTGTGACCGGCGTGCGTCACAAGATGGATCTCACGCTGGCCCGCGCGATCATTACCACGGCGCGTGCGGCGGGTCGGACCATGTTGAGCGAACCGGAGGCGCAACAGCTGCTCGCAACTTTCGCGATCCCCACCGTGCCAGCTCGCGTGGTCGCCACCCCGTCGGCCATCATCGACGCATGTGCGGAATTGGACCCGCCCTACGCCGTCAAGATTGTGTCTCCCGACGGAATCCACAAATCGGACATTGGTGGGGTTGCGCTAAACCTCGGCAATGCGCGCGAGGCGCAAATCGCCGCGGAGGCAATGGCTAAGCGTATCGCTCGGGATCATCCCGACGTCGCAACCACCGGCTTCGTGGTCGAAGCGATGATCGAACGAGCGCATAGCCATGAGCTGGTCGTCGGCATCGCCGACGATCCGACTTTTGGCCTGGTGATCATGGTCGGGGCGGGAGGCAAGGCGGTCGAAATCTTGCATGATCGTGCGTTTGGATTGCCGCCGCTGGACGCCCGCTTGGCGCGCGACATGATTGATCAAACACGCATAGCAAAGCTTCTCCATGGCTATCGGGACGAACCGCCGGCACAGCTCGAGGCCGTGGCCGATGTCTTACGCGCGCTCTCGGCCATCGCGATTGAACTGCCCGAAGTGCGGGAGCTGGATATCAATCCCTTGCTCGTCGATGCATCCGGCGTGGTGGCGCTCGACGCACGTATCCGGATTTCGGACCGGGCAGATGCCGGGTTGGCCGTCGGCCAATTGCCGCGCCATGAGGGAGCTATTCCCGGGTCGCCGCGCGTTCCGCTGGACTCACGGCGAGGGAGGCTTGGCGCTTTGGCGGACTAGGGCGCGGCCAAGAATGAGCGCAGCCCGAACATGATGGCACCGCAAAGCTACGTAGCTTTGCGGATTGGGGAGCTCGCTCTCCTCCGGCAAGGCGGGATACACGAACTTTCGACCGGAGGCCGGGAATGCCTATCTCGAGTGATGCCGGAACCTCGGCGCCGCGAAGTGCCGGAGCGGCGGCTTCCCGCCACATGATGCGGATCCACCTCCTGATGAGCGCGGGCATCACCGTGTCCGCCCTCGCGGCGCAGCTGATCGCCTCGAACGCGGCGCTCCACGGTATCCTCTTTACAACCTATGGCCTGACCGGTGCGGGATGGGCGGTCCTCTTGGCACCATTGCTGCTGGTCATGACGGTAAGTACCCGCGTGCGTCGCATCTCCGTGGACACTGCGCGAGAATTATTCGTGCTCCATGCCGTGCTGATGGGCCTTTCGCTGGGGACGGTCACGTACGTCGCCACCGGCCAGAGCCTCGGACCGACGTTGCTCGCCGCCGCCGGGGCCTTCGGTTTGTTAGCCATGCTGGGCTGGGCGAGCTGTGCCGACTTCTCCCCGTTTGGCACCTTCCTCACGCTCGCTCTCTTTGCGCTGGTGCTGCTGCTGGCACTCAATCTCGCGTTCACGGCAAAGCCCCTCGACATCCTGCTCTCGGGCGGCGCGATCGTTCTGTTTGCCGCGCTCACCGGGTTCGACGTCCCGCGCCTGAGGCGCCTCCATCGTGATGGCGACGTAAAGACGGCCTCGGTGGGGGCGCTCACGCTCTATCTCGACTTCGTGAACATGTTTCTGTCGCTGCTGCGGTTCACCGGCCGTGCACGCCGATGATCCCTTCTGGCAACTCTCCCGTGAGGCATTGTTCGATCAACTGGGAACGAGTGCAGGCGGCCTGACGACGGCGGAAGCCCAGAGACGATTGCAACGGTTCGGACATAACGCGGTCGACGAGAGGCGGAATCACCTATGGATCCTCGATCTCGGCCGGAGACTGCTCAATCCGCTGGTCGCTATGCTGCTGGTAGCAGCCGCGATCGCGGGCGCGACAGGGGATCTCGCAAGCTTCATCATCATTGCCGTGGTGGTGCTCTTGTCCACCGGCTTCGACTTTCTTCAGGAACGCCGTGCTAATGCGACAGCACAAGCATTGAAGCGATCGATCGCGCTTCGCACGAGAGCCCTGCGAGACGGCGCCTTCGAAGATTGCCCTACGACCACCCTGGTGCCGGGAGACGTAGCACTCCTGACCGCGGGCGATCTGGTGCCTGCCGATGGTCTGGTGCTGGACGCAAACTCACTTCAGGTGAATGAATCGCTGTTGACCGGTGAAGCCTTTCCTGTGCGCAAAGGATCCGGACCCACGAGCGGCGAACAATCCCCGGCATTCTCGAACGCCTTGTTCGGGGGTACTGCGGTCGTAGCCGGTTCGGCGACCATGCTGATCGTCGATACGGGAGAGCGCACACGGCTTGGAGCGATCGCGCAATCCTTGCGCATCGAGCCCCCGCCAACCGCCTTCGAGCAGGGGATTCACAAGCTCAGCCTCCTGATCGTTCGGCTGACCGTGTTTCTCGTTCTCTTCGTGCTGCTCGCCCATTTGGCGCTGCATCGGCCGCCGATCGAATCCTTCCTTTTCGCTCTGGCGTTGGCCGTCGGCCTCACGCCCGAGCTCCTGCCAATGATCATCACGGTCGCGCTCGCGCGCGGTGCCGAGCGGCTGGCGAAACAGAAGGTGATCGTGAAGCGCCTGACCGCGTTGCATGACCTAGGTCAGATGGACATTCTGTGCACCGACAAGACCGGTACCCTGACCGAAGCCCGGATCAGTGTCGTGGCCCATCCGGGCATCGACGGAAATGCCGATGACGAGCGGGTCCTGACGCTGGCAGCGGTGAATGCCCGCTTCGAATCCGGGTTAAAAAGCCCGCTCGACCAAGCCTTGCTCGCGCACGTCGCGGAGCATTCGCTCGAGGGCTGGTCCAAGCTGGATGAATTGCCCTTCGATTTCGAGCGCCGCTGCGTATCGGTACTGGCGGAGGAGCACGGCAGCCGGATCGAAATCATCAAGGGCGCGCCGGAAGCGATCCTCGCGCTTTGCAGCCAGGCGCGGGAGCCGGACGACGCGGTGATCGCCCTGCATGATGCGCTGCGCAACCGGCTGGATGCGTTTACGCACCGCCAAGCGCAGCATGGTCTGCGATTGCTCGGTATCGCCTTTCGCCCGGCCATGGGGCGCCATCGCATCGATCCCGCCACGGAACGGGATTTCGTCTTCGCGGGCTATTGCGCGTTCGTTGATCCGCCCAAATCCAGCGCCACTTCCGCCGTCATGCGGCTCGCCGCGGCCGGGGTTCGTATAAAGATCATCTCGGGCGATGTGGCCGAGGTGATTGAGCATCTGGTCGGCGAATTAAAGCTTCCGGTGCGCGGCCTGCTCACCGGCGAGCAGATCGCGCATCTCTCGGACGCCGCGCTCGCGGTTCGCGCCGAGCATGTGGACCTATTTGCGCGGGTCAGCCCCGATCAGAAATCCCGGATCGTGAAGGCGCTGCAGCGGCGTGGCCACGCGGTGGGGTTCATCGGCGACGGCATAAACGACGCGCCCGCCATCCACGCGGCGGACGCCGGTCTGTCGGTGGACGGCGCGACCGATGTCGCGCGCGAGGCGGCCGACATGATCATGCTCGACGGCGATCTCAATGTGCTTGCCGACGGTGTCGCCGAAGGCCGCCGAACCTACGCCAACATCCTCAAATATATCCGCATGGGGACGAGTTCCAATTTCGGCAACATGCTGACGATGGCCGTTGCATCCTTATGGCTGCCCTTCCTTCCGCTGACCCCGGTGCAAATCCTGCTCAACAACCTGCTCTATGATCTGTCGCAGCTGGGTCTTCCGTTCGACCATGCCGATCCGTCGGATCTCAAAAGGCCCCATACCTGGGACATGAGAGGACTGGTGCGTTTCACCCTGATCATGGGTGTGCTGTCATCCCTGTTCGATTTCGCGACCTTCGGCCTCCTCGTTGGACCGCTGCATGCCGACGTCGGGGAGTTCCGATCGGGCTGGTTCGTGGAATCCATGGCAACACAGATATTGGTCATCCTCGTCATTCGCACGAGCGGGCCCGCCTGGCGAAGCCTTCCGCATCGAACCTTGGTCGCCAGCGCAGCGGCAGGTTTGGTCGCGGCATTGATGCTTCCGCTGTCAGGGGCCGCCGCATCGCTCGGTTTCGGGGGATTGGGTTTGGACACCATCGCCGCGATCGGCGGATTGCTGCTTGGCTATCTCGGCGCCGCGGAGTTGCTCAAACGATATGCCATGGGGTCGAGAATGGCATCGCGGCGGCATCGCCTGCCGCGAAGCATGTAGCGCTATCGATAAAGGAGAAGCGGCCATCGTTCGGCGATAACCGCTTTATGTCCGCAGGATGGGGCTCAAGGCTCTATCGCGATATTGTCTTCCACCCGCGTGACGCCGAGGGCACCCCAAGCGGCACGTTCGGCCAACTGGCGCGTGCGCCATTCTTTGACATGACCGCCAAGTTCCACGATTCCGTGGTTCGTGCGGACCGTGATTGACGAAGCGTCCTCATCTGAGGCCCGCTTGATCGCGGCCATGATCCGTTCCCGGATGTCTGGCGCTGTGGGCCTCTCACGGATTTCGATCAAATTGGTGATGTGGACCACGCCATGAATCTTTGCGGCGGCCTTTCGGGCTGCATCGCTTTGGAAGAACCAGTCGACTGTCCCGGTCAACGTGACCCATCCATGCTCAACCTTGACCCTGATCCTGTCGTTGGGAACGGTCACGTCCCAAGCCAAGATATCGAGGATGCGCTTGGCGATTTCGCAGTCAGCGGTCTTCGGTTCCGATGGATAGCGGACTTTGATTTCTTCGGCGATCGCCTTCACGCCCTCCACCCGGCGCGCCGCTTTGTCGGCGGCAATCTTCTCGGCGTAGGATTTGACGAAGCCGCTCAACGTCACGACGCCGTTGACAGCGGACACGCCTATCTCGGCGGCATCGACGCTCGGCTCAAAGCAGAGTTCGTCGATCACGTCACGTTGCAATTGCAGATCGGATTTCATGAGCTTTCTCCCGGAATGGAGTTGCCGAATTTGCTATTCGGCGCATCGATGCTCGCGCGGGCAGCGGTGCATCGGTATCCGGAAATGCCCGTAGGCTGCCCCCCCCCATTGCTCGTCGTGATCGGAGCTGAGACAGAGGCCGGAAGCCGGTCGGATCTGACGCATCGATCACATCGAGCGGGATCCCACTGTCGGGCGCTGTTGCCCATGCGCTTCGACACCTAAGTAGTCATCCCAATGCAGCCCGAGGTCGCTTGCTACTAAATTTCGTCGGACTCGGCCCCGGAGACGGAAGATGAGCAATGGCAGCAGCGGCACAACGTCAACAGCAGGCCAGACGTGGGTCGATGTCCCATGGTCGATCCTGCTGCTCATGTCGGACCTGTGGTGGAGCGGGTGCAAAAGTCTGCTCTGGCCGCACTCGCCCGCGCGCCATTTGCCCGGCAAGGAGTGTCACTGCCAGCTGATCGTTCCCGACCCGATCGAAGCTCAAGGCGAGCATGGTCTATTCGCCTGAGCCAATGCCGAGTCTCCAGAGGAGACGCTGTATGAATCAGATCACCACCCGCAAAAGCCCAGATGCAAGAATCCCGGTTACGCCCGTCAATTGGCTGCGGCAGGAAATCGACCGGCTGTTCGACGACTTTGGCGGCGCTCGAAGCCTCTTCGACTTTTCGCCGCGGACATATAACGGGACACCCAGTCCCGCAGTTGAGTTGACGGAAACCGAAAAGGAGTTTCGGCTCACCGCCGAACTGCCGGGCATGAGTGACAAGGAGGTCACGATAGAGATCGCCGATGACGTTTTGACGATTTCGGGTGAAAAGAAGGAGGAATCCGAGCGCAAGGACGAGGGCTATATTCTGAGCGAACGTCGCTACGGTGCCTTTCGGCGCCGAATATCGGTTCCGGAAGGCGTTGATCCGGATAGGATTGAGGCCAAGTTCGCAAATGGCCTGCTGACGGTCACGATGCCCAAGGACGCGTCATCTCCGGCGCGCTCACGCAAGATCGAAATCAAGGCGTAAGCCCAACATGGCGGCGGCGTCGGCACATGCGTTCGAAGGGGCGCAGTCGGACGTCGTCGCCTTCCTTGCTTCGGGTAAAGCCTTCGACTGCAGACCCGAGCAAATCAAAACCCATGCCGCGCGCATTTTCCTGGCAGGCGACCGGGCGTGGAAACTCAAGCGTGCGGTGCGTTATCCTTATCTCGATTTCTCCACGCTCGAGCAGCGGCACGCGATATTGGCCGCCGAACTGGCGCTCAATCGACGAACCGCGCCCCACCTTTATGTTGGCTTGGCGCCCGTTGTGCGCACCGCGGACGGCGAGCTGCACATCGGCGGCGCTGGCGAGCCCCTCGAATGGCTGCTGGAAATGCGGCGCTTTCCGCAACAATCCTTATTCTCCGAACTGGCGGAACATCGGGCGCTGGGCGAAGATCGGATGATCCGTCTGACGGATCAGATTGTGGGCTTTCACCAGTCCGCCGAATGGTTGCGAAGCAATGACGGTGCGGATCGTATCCGCGCGGTGATCGCCGGTAACCGTGACAGCCTGGCCCGCTACCCGCAAATTTTGCCGTCCCCGAATTGCAAACGGTTGATCGACAGGCAGCTGCATTTGCTCGCACGCTATGCGGATCTGTTGGATGCGCGCGCTCAAGCGGGCCGCATCCGGCATTGCCACGGCGATCTCCATCTTGGGAACATTGTGCTCATCGACGGCGAGCCGACCCTGTTCGATTGCCTCGAGTTCGACAGCCAGCTTGCGACCATCGACGTCCTCTATGACCTGGCGTTCCTCTTGATGGATCTATGGGAACGGGATCTGCACGCGCAGGCCAATCTCGTGATGAACCGCTATCTGGATCGCTCCGCCGAGGACGAAAACGGTATCGCCTTGATCCCTCTGCTGATGTCGATCCGCGCGACGATCCGCGCTCACGTGTGCGCCGCCACGGCCGCGAACGGCGATGATCATTCAGCGGGCATAGCCAAGGCATACCTGGATCTTGCCGCCGCTCTCCTAGCGGACCTGCCCGTCGCCTTGATTGCATTAGGAGGATTGTCGGGCACCGGAAAATCGACGATCGCGCGTGCACTCGCGGCGAAGGTCGGAGCGTCGCCCGGCGCGCGCATCATCCGCACCGATATTATCCGCAAACGCCTTGCGGGCGTATCGCCCGAGACCCGCCTTGCGCGCGCGACCTATACGCGTGCCGCGAGCCATGCGGCCTACACAGCGGCATTGACCCTCGCCCGGCAGGGGCTCAGTGCCGGGTGCTCGATAATCGTCGATGCCGTCTTTGCCGAAGCCCAGGACCGCGCCGCGGTCCGCAGCCTGGCCGCGGCGACGGGTGCGCACTGGCTCGGACTTTGGCTTGAAGCGCCGCTGGCCAAGCGGTTGGAAAGGATTCGGACCCGATCGCGCGATGCGTCGGACGCCGACGTGGCTGTCGCACGGCAGCAGAAGTCGCCCGCAGCCGATCAACTGCTCGGCTGGCATCGTGTCAACGCCACGGGGCCAATCCCGCACGTCGCAGAGGACATTGGAGAGCTGATACAAGGCGTCCTTCGCTGATCGGTTAAGCCGTCTCGGCAGGATCGCCATTGGAGACGCTCCCTACCGTGCCAAGCCAGGTCAGCCCCAGAGTCCCGCAATGAGTTGGGTCGCAAGTACCATAGCCAGCAGGATCGAACCGATCACGATGCGAGCGGTGGCCAGATCCTGTGTCTCGGAGTGCTCGAAAAGCAGGAATTGCATAACGATTCTCATTCCGTCGCAGAAGTAGGCCCATCACGCTTCCGGACGCATGCGGGATTCTACGGATGCCGCCGCGGCAAGGATGGGATCATTCTCGCGCCATAGCTTGATGGAGGGCGTCATGGCCCAACCGACCGATTCTAATATCGAGAGTGTCACGCAGCACTGGACCGCCGATCTCACCACACGATCGGGAACGCCTGTGAAAATCCGGCCGGTCAATCGGACCGATCGCGCACTGATCGAGGACTTCTTCGAGCACGCGAGCACGGACGATCTGCGCTTTCGCTTTCTCACTTCACTGCGCCATCTGGACGAGCCGAAGATCGAGGCGCTCTGCGCGATCGATCCTCCGACACGCATTTCCTTTCTTGCCTTTTGCGAAGGCCAGCTGGCCGCCATCGGTACGTTGGCCGGCGACAAGGATCGGAACAAGGCAGAGATTGCTCTTTGCACACGACCGGAATGGAAAAGACATGGCGTCAGTTGGGTCGTGTTCGACCACATCATCCGCTTCGCACGCGCGCATCATTATCAAGAGATCATTTCGATTGAGAAGACGGACAATCGCGCGGCACTCCAGATGGAGCGGGAGATGGGATTCGAACTCAGTCTCGAGGATGACGATGGCGGCGAAATGATTGCCAGTAAGCCGACCGTGCTGGGTTGATTGCGAGGGTCCGTCCTGGTGCCACCGCCTGATCGGACATATCGCCTGGGCCGGAATCGCCTCACTGCCGTGCGAAAGAGCGTGCGCGATGCACTGCAAAGGTCGATAATGATTGGCCAAGGAGACTGAGCGCCAACTGAGTCGGCGCACCGCGAGCTGTCTGAAATGACGCAAGCTGCGTGCGCCAGAAGCGCACCGGAGCAAGAGCAGTCGCAACGTTCTCAACTGAGGAGCTGTTTGTGCAGGAGCAATATAACAGCCAGAAATCCACCGGGAAGCACGCAGTAGTTTTGTGCCATCCGGATGAGGTCAGCCTCAATCACTCCATCGCGACGGCCTATTGCGAGGCGGTGAGTAAGCTTGGTCATGAGGCCGTGTTGCGCGACTTGTATGCAATGATGTTCGATCCTGTTCTCAGGGCAGATGAGCGACCCACCCTGGTGGATTTCAAGCGTAGTGCCGATGTCGAACAGGAACTTGCAATTTTGCGCACCTGCAATGTTCTGGTCCTCGTGTACCCGATCTGGTTCGGGACGCCGCCGGCGATGATGAAGGGCTATATCGAGCGCGTTCTGGGCTCGGGCGTCGACCCCAAGTCTGTCGTATCCCGTGAGGGCACCGAGGTCCTGGCAGGGAAACGGTTGCTCAGCTTCACCACGTCTGCAACCCGTGCGCCTTGGCTTAATGAGCAGGGCGAATGGATGGCGTTGCGACAATTGTTCGATAGCTATTTGGCACATGCCTTCGGAATGAAGGACGATCAACATGTGCACTTTGGAGGCGTCGTCCCAGGCATGGAGCCGCGCTGGGCCGAGCAGTATCTCTACGAGGTTGAACAGCAAGCGCGGCGAACATGCGCGGCGGTTGCGGAAGAGCTCCGCGGGCCACGTTCGTCAGCTCCGACCAGCGGCACCTAAATTGGTTAAGCCGGGGCGCGCGTCACTTTCGATCAAACACATGCTGGTGAATTGAAGGTCGGCAACGATTGCCCCGGACCGCATTTCCGTGGCGGGAATCCCTAGCTGAACTTAGAAGGAAGGCAGGCTCAATGAGCCAACAGCAACGGAACCGGACTTTGCGAAAGCATCGTGCGGGTCACGCCGCCGAACAGCGCTTCGACAAATGGCCGGCGGCCGAAGCCCCCCATAATGACATATTCAGCTCGCTCGGCTGCGATGGCGCGGAGCAGCATCGACTCCGCGCGCGTGCCGGACAGTTCATCCTTGAGCACACGCACCTTGATGCCTTGCCGCGCCAGGAACGCATGGACACGACCAATCGACACACGCCCTCGACTAACGCCGACCTCGTACAGGATCACGTCTTGTGCGAGGTGGAGAAGCGGTAACGCGACGCGCACTGCGCGGCTCGACTGCGGGCTCCCATTCCAGGCAACAAGTACGCGCCCGTCCATGGCGAGGGAATTGAGATGCTCCGGGACCACTAGGACCGGGCGACCTGATTTCTCGACGAGTTCAGCCGCGACCGCGCGCATGTCCTGATCGCAATAGCTCTCGAGCGAGCGGCTGACGACGAGCAGGTCCGCTGTCGGCGCCAAATCCCTCAGACAGGACGCAATCCGTCCGATGGCGTCGCACCATCGCCATGCAACCCCCTGCTCGGCGATGCGAGCCTGAAGCGCGGTCTTGTTCGCCGCTTCCCGTTCGCGTTCTTCTTGCTCCAACAAGGCTTCGGCGCGGGGGTCATAGCAGGCACTGACCATGACCGGACTTACGGTCACGTCGAGGCAATAAAGTTCGGCACCCGTTGCGCGAACCATGGCAAGTGCCGCGATCAGGCGCGCTTCCTGGCCTGGATCATCGTGAATCAACAGCAGCACGCGCTTCATCTGCAATTCCCTCCGTGTGCAGAAATACGCGCGAAGGGCGAGCGACGGCATCAGGATTGATACTGATATCCAATTGATATTTGGAACTTGCTCGGTGCCTGCAAACCAAGGCGGACCAAGCACTTCACAGGCAAAAAGCCAGACTGCGGCCAAATTGACAAATACCGCCGCTGCTTAGCAGCCGACGACACTGCGGCGGGAATTGCCCGCACGGACCAACCAACCAGCGCGTGAAGCAGATCGCCAATTTCGGACGCAGGCGCGCGGCTACGGAGCCAGGGGCCAACCTTGACACCACGATTTTCGCGGTTCCCTCGAGCTCGGCCGGCTTCTACGCAGCGGCTTCGCCCAAGCGCAAAAAGCAGATTACGCGGCTGCAACGCGCATGACCAACAGTCAGTACTTTGCGAAACCTTTGCCTGCTGGCCGTTCCCGCGCGCAATAGGCGGCGCAGCGGAGCAAGGCCGGCGACCCGCTGCGGACTTGACCGCCAGGCATTACACACGTCCGTCCGTCAAGTTCGGGCGACATCTGCGCGGAACCGCCCGGCACGAGACCTTTTCTCGTGCGATCTATAGCTGCTGCGCCCGCTCATTGCCGGCGCGCAGCTCTCCGCGCGGGTCGGTGCCGCGACCGGCGGCGGCGATGTCCGGCAGCAATATGATGCGGTCACCGGCATGCGGTGGGGATCGGGCGGGTTCATGGTCGCGGGTGACTATACGCACATCACGCCGGTGCGCGCCGACGAGCGGGATTATACGCGCAAGCTCACCGCCTCGCAGCTCCTGCTCGCGGGCCAGTCGCAGGCAAGCGCGGTGATCACGGGTCACTAGCAGCTCGCACGGGGCATCTGGTTCGAGTTCGATGGCGAATATGCCGACCGCCACGGGTGCAAGACCAACGCCTTCGCCACCAGCTCGGTTAGGAGCCGAATCAGAGGTTTGCGATGGCTGGGGCGGCAGGATTCGAACCTGCGAATGCCGGTACCAAAAACCGGTGCCTTACCACTTGGCGACGCCCCAACAAGCCGCGCGCTTATAGTGGGCGCGCGGCGCTTGGGAAGCCTAGAAGATGCGCTGCACCCAGTTGTGCGGATCGGGCGCCAATCCACGCTGGATTTCGACCAGGGCGGCGCGCAGTTGTTCGGTCTGAATACCCGGGCCGCCATTGCCGATCGTGAAATCCAGCCCATCGCGACCACGCACACGGCCGATCGGCGTCACAACCGCCGCCGTGCCGCAGGCAAAGGCCTCGCGCAGCCGGCCGCTCCTCGCGTCGGCTTCCCACTGATCGATTGAATAGCGCTCCTCGCGCACCGCGAGCCCCCGGTCACGCGCGAGCGTAAGGAGGCTGTCGCGCGTAATGCCAGGCAGGATTGTGCCGGTCAGCGGAGGGGTGATCAGCGATCCGTCATCCATCACGAAGAAGACGTTCATGCCGCCCAATTCTTCGATCCAGCGCTTCTCGACTGTGTCGAGAAAGATCACCTGATCGCAGCCTTCGGCAATCGCCTCCTTCTGTGGCA
>Ga0207647_10000386_pt1 | contig 35954 bp, 20 predicted proteins | sample KBSCornC2_FD_184295 | JGI IMG/M metagenome (GOLD analysis project Ga0207647, IMG submission 184295) | Corn rhizosphere microbial communities from Kellogg Biological Station, Michigan, USA - C2 (SPAdes) (version 2) | ecosystem: Host-associated > Plants > Roots > Rhizosphere ... | reverse complement strand
TCAGACAGGTCCTCCGCGTTCGGTGCGGAGTGCCGCTGCGCGGCATGTGTACTTATTTGGCCTACGGCCGCTCTCTTGTGCGGAACTCGCCTCGAGGGTGGGCACCAAGGTCTCTCTGATACACCGCAGTTGCGCAGCGGAGAGCCCGGGCTCGGTAGCGCCCCGCCCTTGTAGGAGGCCACCCTGTGGCCGACAGCTTTCGCGACACCGCCGCAGGCCCTGCGCGTGATCAACCATCAAAGTGATGACGCCGGATCAGCTCACTGTGCCGCCGCCACCAACGTCGCCGACAGCTGTGCCGGACTCGCCGTCACAAACGCCCCCATCGCCAACACACAGGTCAGCACGGCAGCAGCGAAGAAGGTCTTCAGCAGGAAGGTCTCGACTTTCATGGTGGTTCTCCTTGGGCATATCGGGTGAGGCATGAGCCCCTTTGCCCTAGACGTTGCATCCCCCGTGCCAACGCTCGCGACACCTCACAAACGGCGCCACCATGCCATTCCCGCCGAATCCTGGCGCACGACCCCACGTGTCCGCGGACGCATCGGTGTCCGTCCGCCCATGTCCACCGCAGACAACGCCGCGGCTCTCCCACCACCCAACCTCTAGGACCAAAAGAGCCGTCGGTGCCCACCCTCGAGGCGAGTTCCGCACAAGAGAGCGGCCGTAGGCCAAATAAGTACTTTTGCGCCGCAGGCGCACTCCGCACCGAACGCGGAGGACCTGTCTGAGCAGCGAGGGTGGGCACCGACGGCTCTTGGCCTCAACACCACCAGAACGAGGCGGCGCAAGCCGCTGGTTACACGCATTCGCCCACGGCGAATGAACCGATTAAGAAGCGGCAACGGCATTCGGCGTCACCGCTCCGTTGGCTTATCGCGCGCAAGCGCGCTCCTACACGTGCTATTGATGACAACCACAAGGTAATTGCAACTCGTTCTCATTCTCTTTACGATACGCGTTCTGTAGGTGTCGCACCCTGCGTTTCCTAGGGACAACCCGAGCCAACTCCCACCGCGGGCCACCGGCCCGCGCGGGTCAGCTCGTGTCCGCGACAGCCCAAACCGTTTCCCATGCCCCTCCAAGGAAAGCGTCCATGGCCCACATCAAGAGCCGCAAGCACCCCGTGCCCGCCGCGCGCACCGTCGGTGCCGCCGTCCTCCTCACCCTCGCCCACACCGCCGCAGCCGCCGACGTGCCGCCGCAGCAAGCCAAGGTGAACGACGCACAGGCCCTGCCCGGCATGCAGGTCGAAGCCGACCGCTCCTCGGACTATCGCGTCGAAAAGGTCTCCTCGCCCAAATTCAGCCAGTCCCTGCTCGACACCACCCAGTCCATCCAGGTGATCGGCAAGGAACTGATCCAGCAGCAAGGCGCCACCACCCTCACCGAGGCACTGCGCAACAGCCCCGGCGTCGGCACCTTCTACGTGGGTGAGAACGGCACCACCAACACCGGCGATGCCATCTACATGCGCGGCTTCGATACCTCCGGCAGCATCTTCGTCGATGGCGTGCGCGATCTCGGCACCGTCTCGCGCGATGTGTTCAACATCGAGCAGGTCGAAGTCACCAAGGGCCCGGACGGCACCGAATACGGCCGCACCGCGCCCACCGGCGCCATCAACCTCGTCACCAAGCAGCCCGTGCTCGGCAACGGCATCAGCGGCAGCGTGCAGGGCGGTAGCGGTTCGCGCGAGCGCGCCACCGCCGACCTCAACCGCCAGATGGGCGACACGGGCGCCTTCCGCCTAAACGTGCTGAAGCAGAACAGCGGCGTCGCCGGCCGCGACCAGATCGAACAGAACCGCTGGGGCATCGCCCCCTCGCTCGCGTTCGGCCTGGGCACGCCTACCCGTGTGTACCTGAACTACCTGCACGTGAAGCAGCGCAACACGCCCGATGGCGGTATCCCCACCATCGGCCTGCCGGGTTACACCTCGCCGGATACGCGCGCGTTCCTCAACAATGCGCCGAAGGTCGATACGGATAACTTCTACGGCACCGCGCAGGACCACGATAACAACACGCAGGACCTGTTCACCGTCATCGTCGAGCACGATTTCAACGACAAGGTCGCGATCCACAACACCTCGCGCTGGGGCCGCACGCAGCAGGATTACCTGCTGACCTCGTTCATGGGGGCCACCGCCAACCTGCTCACGCCGAACCCGACCGATCCGTCCACCTGGACCATCGCGCGCAGTTCGCCGACCTTCAAGCACCAGTCCAACCGCATCGCCACGAACCAGACCAACGTCACGGCGTCGATCGGCGAAGGCGCGGTCACGCAGGACATCAGCGCCGGTATCGAACTCACCCAGGAAGTGGCCAAGACCGTCGGCATCGCCGCGCTCACCGGCAGCACCTGGCCGGCGGCCAACCTGTACAAGCCCTATTCCGACGTGCGCGGCCTGCAGTACGCCGAGAACGGTGCCAGCAGCTACGGCAAGACCAATACCGCGGCGGCGTACTTCTTCGACACGATCAAGTTTGGCGAGCAGTGGCAGGTGAACGCAGGCCTGCGCCTTGATCACTACAAGACCGACTTCAACAGCCTCGTTGTCTGCGGCGCCCGTAACGGGCCGGTTTGCGGCCGCCTGCCCACGGGCAGCATCGTGCCAGGCGTGGATGCGAAGACAAGCGATAACCTGAAGAATTACAAGCTCGGCATCCTGTACAAGCCGGCGGCGAACGGCAGCATCTACGCTAACTTCGCGCAGTCGCAGCAGCCCCCGGGTGGCAACACGCTGACGCTGTCGAGCGCCACCAACAGCGCTGACAACCCGAGCTTCGATCCGCAGAAAGCACGCACCGCCGAAGTGGGTACGAAGTGGGACCTGCTTGGTTCGAAGCTGTTGCTTACCGGCGCGCTGTACCGCACCACCGTCACCAATGACCTGGTCCAGGATCCGACCGACCTGCTGTACTACCAGATCGGCAAGAAGCGCGTCACGGGCGTGGAAATCACCGCCGTGGGCAAGATCACCGATGACTGGGCGATCAGCGCGGGCTTCACCACCATGAATGCCAAGGTGGAAACCGGCACCAACGTGTCGCAGGACGGCAGCTCCGACCTGGCCTACACACCGAAGCAGGCGTTCACGCTGTGGAGCACCTACCACCTGCCGTTCAACCTTACGGTCGGCGGTGGCGCGCGTTACAACGGCGAGATGAAGCGCGGTACCGATGGCGCCGTGGGCACGCCCGACCACACCGAGAGCTACTGGGTGTTCGATGCGATGGCCAGCTACCCGGTCAACCGCAATTTCGACCTGCAGCTCAACGTGTACAACCTGTTCGACAAGAACTACGTGGCGGCGATCAACAAGAGCGGTTATCGCTACACTCCGGGTACGCCGCGTTCGGCCATGCTGAGCGCCAACTTCCGGTTCTGATCGCCCCGAGGGTTATCCATCATGCTCCTGCACATTCCCGACGTGCTCACCTCAGAAGAGGTCGCAGGGATGCGAAAGCAGATGGACGGTGCCGGGTGGACCGATGGCAGGGAAACTGTCGGTCCCCAGGGCGCCAGGGTTAAGCGGAACCTCCAGCTTCCGCAAGCATCGCCATTGCGCAAGGCGCTCGGCGACCAGGTGGTGGCGGCGCTTGGCCGCCACCCGCTCTACCACGCCGCGGTGCTACCGCTGCGTACGCTCTCACCCCGCTTCAACCGCTATGAGGGCGGTGGCGAGTACGGTTTCCATATCGATGGCGCGGTGATGGCCGTCGATGGCGAAGCGCATGTGCGCAGCGATGTCTCGTGCACGTTGTTCCTCGCCGATCCGGAGGAATACGACGGCGGCGAACTCATCATCAGTGATCTGTACGGCGAGCACGAAGTGAAGCTGCCCGCGGGCGACGCGATCGTCTATCCCTCCTCCAGCCTGCACCGGGTCACGCCGGTGACGCGGGGCGCCCGCATCGCCTCGTTCTTCTGGGTGCAGAGCCTGGTGCGCGATGACAGTGCGCGCCGGCTGCTGCTCGAGATGGATACGGCCATCCGCAAACTCTCGGCCGATGGCGCCGACCAGGCATCGATCCTGCAATTGACGGGCGTTTACCACAACTTGCTGCGCCGATGGGCGGAAACCTGAGCTTGCAGCGGGTTTTTGCCTGTATTTAACGAAAAGGTAGGCACGCGGGCCCCCGGGGCGGGATAATCGTCCGCCCCCCATGTCGTAGCCTTATCAAGCATGTTTCAACCCGGTCAACGCTGGATCTCCACCGCCGAACCCGAGCTCGGTCTCGGCACCATCCTCCGCGTCGAAGGGCGCGGCGTGCAGGTCCTGTTCGCCAAGGCCGGGGTTTTGCGCCCTTATGCCGTCGATAGTGCCCCCCTTGTTCGCGCGGAATTCCGCGCCGGGCAGCGCGTATCCGGCAAAGGCATCGCTTTCCTGGTGGAACGCGTGGAGACCCGCGAGGGCCTGCTCGTGTACCGCGGCGAAGGCCGCGAACTGGAAGAAGGCCAGTTGGATGACGAGCAGGCCATGTCCCAGGCGGATGACCGCCTGATCGGTGGCCGCACCGACACCAACGACAAGTTCGACCTGCGCGCCGAAGGCCTGCGCCGCCGCGCGGAGGCTCGCAAGGCCGCCTCGTGGGGCCTGGAATCGTCGCGCATCGGCCTGGTGCCCCACCAGTTGCGCGTAGCCGGCATCGCCGCGTCGCGCCGCCCGCCACGTGTACTGCTGGCCGATGAAGTCGGCCTGGGCAAAACGATCGAAGCCGGCATGATCCTCGCCCGCCAGCTCGCTGCCGGCCGTGCCGAGCGCGTGCTGGTGCTGTTGCCCGAAACCCTGGTGTACCAGTGGTTCGTGGAACTGCTGCGCCGCTTCAACCTGTCGTTCTCCATCTTCGATGAAGAGCGCTGCGAAGCGATCGAACAGGGCAACGATGGCCGTAACCCGTTCGAAGACGAACAACTGGTCATCGCCGATTTCGCCTTCCTGGAGAGCGCGCCCAAGCGCGCACGCCAGTTGATGGACGCCGGCTGGGACCTGATCGTGGTCGATGAGGCCCACCACCTTGAGTGGACGCCGGAAGGCGCGAGCCCGCGCTACCAGCTGGTTGAAGAACTGGCCGTGGCGACGCCAGGCGTCATCCTGCTCACCGCCACGCCGGAGCAGCTGGGCCGCTCGGGCCATTTCGCCCGCCTGCGCCTGCTCGATCCGCAGCGCTATAGCGACCTGGATGCTTACCTGGCCGAGTCGGCCGAGTTCGCCCCGGTGTCCGAGCTTGCTACCACGCTCGCCGAAGGTGCGCCGCTGGAACCCGCGCAGCGCGCGCTGCTTAGCGAGCGCTTCAAGGGCGATCGCGAGATGTCCGCCCTGCTCGACCGGCCGAACAGCAGCGCGGCCCTGCTCGCCGCGCTGATCGATCGGCACGGCACCGGCCGCGCCATGTTCCGTAACCGCCGCGCCGGTATCGGCGGGTTCCCGCGCCGCGTGCCCGAGGTACTCGAGATCGATCCGGGCACGCTGGCCCCAGGCCGCCGCGACGCGCTTCTTGCGGAATTCCGTTCGGATATCCAGCAGCCGCCGGCACCGCTGGAAGTCGACTACTCCGACGACCCGCGCATCACGGAGCTGATTGGCCTGCTCGACGCCCATCCGAACGACAAGTTCCTGCTGCTCTGCCGTAGCCAGGGCAAGGTCATGGCCATCGAAGATGCGCTGCGCACTCGTAGCGGCGTCGGCGTGGCCCGCTTTCACGAGGGCCTTGGCATCGTGCAGCGTGACCGCAACGCGGCGTTCTTCGCCCAGCCGGACGGCGCGCGCCTGCTCATCTGTTCGGAAATCGGTTCCGAAGGCCGCAACTTCCAGTTCGCGCACCGCCTGGTCATGTGGGATCTGCCGCTCGATCCGGACCTGCTGGAGCAGCGCATCGGCCGCCTCGACCGCATTGGCCAGAAGCACGACATCGTGATCCACGTTCCCGTGGTCTCGGAAAGCGCGCAGCACATCCTCGCCCGCTGGTACGACGAAGGCCTGGATGCGTTCCGCACCAGCCCGGCCGATGGCCGCGAGTTGCTGCGCCGCTTTGGCCCGCTGCTTTCGTCGCTGGCCGATGAGCACGCCCGCGAAGACGACAACCGCGACCAGGAACTCGATGCGCTCATCGCCGAGACGCGCGGCGCGCACGAAGAACTCTCGGCGCTGATCCACTCAGGCCGCGATCACCTGCTTGAACTGGCCGCCAGCCGCGATCCGCATGCCGATGAGCTGGCCAGCAGCTTCGCCCGCGACGACAACGATCCGTCGCGCGATGCCTTTATCCAGCGCCTGTTCGAGATGTACGGCGTGCACGCCGAAGAGCTGGCGAAAGACATCACCCTGCTCGATCCGCAGTACCTCTCGACCGATGGCCTGCCCGGCTTCGCCGATGGTCCGCTCTCGGTGACGTTCTCGCGTGAAACCGCATTGGCCCGCGAAGACCTGCCGCTGCTCCGCCTTGACCACCCGATGGTGCTGGCCGCCGTGGACCTCCTGGTTTCGGGCGAAACGGGCAATGCCGCGTTCCTCGTCGACGATAACCTGCCAGTACGCACCGCCCTGCTCCAGTCGGTGTACGTGCTGGAAGTGGTCGCCGATCGCAAGCTGGATGCCGGCCGGTTCCTGCCGACCACGCCGCTGATGATCGCGGTGGATACCAAGCTCACCGAGCGCCCGAACTTCCGCCCCAGCGACCTGGCCCTGCGCCGCGCGGCCGATCGCAATATCGATGTGGCCCGCTACCGCAAATTCCTGTCGAAGCTGGTGCCCCCGATGCTCGAGCACGCGAAGGACCTGGCCGAAGGCCGTGCCGAGGTGCTGAAGATCGAGGCGGTGGAGATGGCGACGGAAGTGCTGGATGGCGAGTTCAGCCGCCTGCTGGCCCTGCGCGGGGTCAACCCGTCGATCACGGAAGCCGAGATCCAGGCCGTGGCCGCCGAACGCAGCGCCCTGCTCGATGCCCTGCCCGAGGCGCGCCTGCGCCTGGATGCGGTGCGCTTCGTGGTGAGCCCGGATTTCCTGGCGCTGCGCTAAGCCGCTTAGTAACCGGGGCGTGGTGGCCTGACGCCCCACGCCCACAGCAGTGCCAGGCCGGCCACCAGGCCGCCCAGGTGGGCAAAGTGCGCGATACCCGCCAGTGTGCCGGTGACGCCGAAGAACAGTTCGGCGGCGCCGTACAGCGTGACGAAAAGCCACGCGGGAATACCCACCGGGATGGGGATAAGCATGAGCTTCTCCCGCGGGAACAGCACGGCGAACGCCGCCAGCAAGCCAAAGATGGCACCCGACGCACCCACCGTCGGGTACATCTTGTCCGGCTGGAAGAAGTACAGCACCGCCAGCTGCGCCACACCCGCCGCCACCAGGCATACGAAGTAGTAGATGGTGAAGCGGCGCGCGCCCATCACGCGCTCCAGCAGGCCACCGAACATGTACAGCGCGTACATGTTCAGCACGATGTGCATGACGCCGCCATGCAGGAACGCGTACGTCACCAGCTGCCAGGGCCGGAAGCCCAGCCCCAGCACGTTGCCACCCACGTTCACCGCCATATCGTGGCCAATGGGCCACAACGCGAGCCACTGCGTGACCGCCAGCGTGTTGTCATCGTTGAGCAGTTGCTGCAACGCGAACAGCACGATATTGGCGATGAGCAGGTTGCGGGTAACCGGTGGCAAGCGCGGGGACATGGAGGCTCCGAAGGGTAATGCTGGATCAGACCGACAACGGGGTCGGCTGCAGGATTTCGATCCAGTATTCGTCCGGGTCGCGGATAAACGCAATGTGGCGCATGCGGCCGTCGGTCAGGCGCTTCTGGAACGTGACGCCCAGGGCCTCGAAACGGGCGCAGGCGGCGTTCACATCGGGCACGCTCACGCACAGGTGGCCAAAGCCGCGCGGCTCGGTGTTGCCGTTGTGGTACGGGGTTTCCGCCTCGAGTTCGGTACCGTGGTTATGGGTAAGCTCCAGCACGCCCGGCTGGCTGAGCACCCAGCGCTTGCGCTCTTCGTCGTCATCGGGGATGACCGAGCGATCGCCGACGAGCACAAGGTAGACGATGGTGAACTTCGCCTCCTCGAACACGTTCTTGTACACGGGCGTGAAGCCGAGCACGCGCGTGTAGAAATCCAGCGATACATCGAGATCGCGCACGCGGATCATGGTGTGGTTGAAGACGTACCGGCGCGTGGCGATATCCGGCGTAGCGGTGACACCCGGCAACGAGGTCAGGTCAGAAAGGGGCATGGGGATAGGCTCCTTGGGGGGACAATCTCCAAGGGTGGCCGCACCGCCCGCCCAATTCAAGCGCGACAAACCGCCGCTACACAAATAAGGCGAACACCTACACCGCCGCGCGGGCGCCGCCTTCACGAATCGACAAAAGCCCCAGTACGACGGCTAACGCCGCATACGCCCCGACAAACTGCCAAACGAGCGATCGCGACATGGGATCGAGCAGCCACGGCAGGTAGACGGCACCAATGGGCTGTACCGAGTGGATGATGCCGAAGGCGGTGAGCACGCCGCCCAGGGCAACGATACCGGCCGCCTTGCGCACGTGGCCGTCGATCATCGCCACGACGAAGCTGGCCCACACCATGGATGTGATGATGAAGCCGTTGCCGAGGATCACGATCGTGGCCATGGCGGAGACACCGTGCGAGCCATCGGCGTACAACGCCGCGAAGTGCGCCGGATCGACAATGGAGGGATCGCCCAGCTTGATCGCGACCATGCGTGCAATGGCCGGGAAGAAGCTGAATACCACGGCCGCCGCGTAGCGCAGCGGTACCGCCTCGAACGCCTGCACGGTGATGCCGATGGCGACGAAGACGAGGATGGGCGCCAGCACGGCGACCGGCAGCAGCTCGACCAGGTTGGAGAGGTAGCCGAAGATGCCACCCAGGCCGATGATGAGGCCCGTGACCAACGTGTAGCCCGTCCGTGCGCCCATCGCCTTGTAGGCGGGCTGGCCGATGTAGGGCGTGGTCTGGGCCACGCCGCCGCAGATGCCTGCCACCAGGGTGGCGAGCGCCTCGACCAGCAGGATGTCGCGGGTGGGGTAGTCATCCCCCGCGGCGCGTGCACTCTCGGTCACATTGATGCCGCCCACGACCATGAGCAAGCCAAACGGCAGAATCAACGGCAGGTACGGCACCGTGGCGGGCAGCCCATCGATAAAGCCCAGGGATGGCCACGGGAAGCCAAGCCGCCACTCCCACGCGGCCGGCGCGTGATAGCCGGTGCCGAGCAAGCCCAGCGGGCCGAGCGAGTAATACAGCACCACCGCCACGACGCCCGCAGCAAGCACGCCCGGCGTGCCGAACGGCAGGCGCCGCTTCGCCACCAGGGCGTAAAGCACGATGCCCAGCCCGGCGAAGCCCACCACGGGCACACGCAGGATCTCGACCAGCGGCAGGAAGCCCATCAGCACCAGCGCGATGCCGGCGATGGAACCGAGCAACCCGGCCCGCGGCACGTTGCGCTGCACCCAGGCGCCGAAGAACGAAAGCACGAACTTCAGTACGCCCATCACGACCAGCGAGGCCATGCCCAGTCGCCAGGTGGCCTCGCCTGCCGCCGCGGGGTCCATGCCGCCGGCGCGGTAGCCCGAGAACGCGGGGCCGAGCACCAGCAAGGCCATGGCGATGCTGGTGGGCGCATCAAGGCCCAGGGGCATCGCGGTGATATCCGCCCTGCCCGTCCGGGCGGCCAGCCGCCTGGCCATCCATGTGTAGGCCAGGTTGCCCAATAACACGCCCAGCGCGGTGCCGGGGAACATGCGCCGGTAGACGATATCGGCGGGCATGCCGAAGATGCCGATCAGCGCCGTGGCAAGGAACGCCAGGATCGACAGGTTATCGACGACGAGGCCGAGGACACCGTTGAGGTCACCACCCCCGAAGGCGCGGCGGCGGGAGGGAATGGCGGGCGCGGCCATCAGAACGACACGTCCGCGGGCTGGGTGACGCGCAGCACCGACTGATCGCCGGTTTTCGCCTTCCATGCCACGCGGATTGCCTCGACATCAGCCCGGTGCGCCGGGGTATCGGGGTAAAGCAACAGCAGCAGCTTCGAACGCAGGCGCTCCGGCTGGGCCTGGCCCTTGCCCTGCCACTGGCCGTATACATCCACCACGGAGAGGCCATCGGGGAAGCGTGAGGTCACTTCGCGGTCCAGGAACGCACGCCAGCCGGCCTCATCGACGCCCCCGTTCGTCCCCTCGAGCCCCAGCCCGAAGTACAGCTCGGTACGCACCCAGCCCGTCGCGCTGCCCGGGTGGGCTGCATCGCCGGCCAGGGTAGCGGAGGTGCCGGTGCCAGCCGGCGCGTGGGAAGGCGGCGTAGCGCAGCCAGCGAGGAAGAGCGAGGCGACGAAGGCAAGCCCTGCGAGCGTTTTCATGCGGTTTCCGGAAGGTATGTGGTTATGGACGTCCATACGGCCAGACGTCCGTGCTATTGACACAGCCTACACTGCGATGCAACAAATGTCGCATTCTCCGTACGTTCCTACGGAGCCAGGGCAACCGATGACACGCACCCCTTCCCTGCAGCATGCCATGCCGGGCTGCTTTGCGGCTTGCGGGCGATGTCGCGGCGGCCGCGTGGCTCACCGCTAAAACCCCACCGTTCGTTTCCGCCCCGCGCCACCCGCCCCGCTGGCGGGCGCCCGCGCACGCGCCTCCTTTCCAGGATCCAGCATGCACCGTTCCCGTCTTTCCTTTGCCATCACGGCCGTCCTTGCCGCCGCGGTAGCCCCGCTTGCCAGCGCCCAGCAGGCCGACAAGCCGGCCGCCACCACGCTCGACCAGGTGATTGTCACCGGCACCCACGCTCGCGACCGCACCGTGCTGGATTCGCCCGTGCCGATCGATGTACTCACGCCCGAGGACCTGCGCTCCGCAGGTGCCGTCAACGGCGAACTGGGCCAGGCCCTGGCCACGCTGCTGCCCTCGTTCAACTTCCCGCGGCAATCGAACTCCGGCGGCTCTGACCATGTACGCGCAGCCCAGCTGCGCGGCATGAGCCCGGACCAGGTACTGGTCCTGGTGAACGGCAAGCGGTTCCACACTTCGGCGCTGGTGAACACGGATACGAAGATCGGCCGCGGCACCACGCCCGTGGATTTCAACGCGATCCCGATCAGCGCGATCAAGCGCATCGAAGTGCTACGTGATGGCGCGGGGGCGCAGTACGGCTCCGATGCCATCGCTGGCGTGGTCAACATCATCCTGGATGATGCGCCTGAAGGCGGCGAGGTAAATGCCACCTATGGCGCGTATCATACGAACTTCCGCCCCGGTAACCGCGAGATCACCGATGGCCAGAGCGGCTACGTGAGCGCCAAGGCTGGCACCAAGCTGGGCACGGACGGGTTCTTCCGCGCCGGTATCGAGGGTAACAACCGCGAGCCGACCAACCGCGCCGGCCCGGACCAGATCCCTTCATGGGAGAACCCCTCCGCCGCCAACCTCGCGCTACAGGGCAAGCGCAACTACGCCGCTGGGGATCCCCGCAACGAGAACTACAGCGGCTGGTTCAACAGTGAGCTGGGGTTGGGCGATACCGTGCGCGGCTACGCCTTCGGCACCTATACCCGGCGCCGCACGGTAGGCGACAACTACTTCCGCTACCCCGATAGCGACGCCAACGTTCCGTCGATCTATCCGGAGGGCTACCGGCCGGCATCGCTCGGCTACAACACCGATATCAACCTGACCGCCGGTGCGCGTGGCCGTGCGGGGGAATGGGATATCGACGCCAGCCTGACGTGGGGCCGCAATACGTTTGATTACGACCTGCGCGACTCGGTGAATGTCTCGCTGGGCGATGCCAGCCCCACGCATTTCGATGTGGGTAAATACGAGAACTCACAGGGTACCGCCAACCTGGATCTCACCCGCACGGTGGGCGTGGGTAGCCAGCTGTTCACCCTGGCCACTGGCGCGGAGTTCCGCCACGAAGGCTTCCAGACGTTTGCCGGCGACCCGGCGTCGTATGCCGTCGGCCCGATCGTGGGCGCTCCCACCGGCGCGCAGGCCGGCGGTGGCCTGACACCCCAGGATACGGCCGACCTGCACCGGAATGTCGCCGCCACGTATATCGACTTTTCCGGGGACGTGAGCGAGCAGCTCTTCGCCGATGCCGCGGCACGTTACGAGCACTACAACGATTTCGGTGACGCCTGGACCGGCAAACTGAGTGGCCGCTACGCGTTGAACGATGCGATCGCCTTGCGCGGTGCGGTTTCCAACAACCTCCGGGCACCCTCGCTCAGCCAGATCGGCTTCGAATCCACGTCGACGGGCTACGGTGCCAACGGCGAGCTCGTGCAGGGCCGCGTGTTATCGGTGAACAACCCGATCGCGCGCGGGCTGGGTGCCACCGACCTCAAGGCGGAAAAGTCGCGAAATTTCAGCCTGGGGCTCACGGCACGCGCTGGGGATCGTTTCGATGCCTCGCTCGACATCTTCCGCATTGATGTCGACCACCGCGTGACGCTCTCGGAAACCATCGCCCCCGACGGGCTGGAGGACCTGATCGCCGCGCGCTTCGGCGTCCAGGGCGTACAGAGCGTGGCGTTCTTCACTAACGCGGTGGATACGCGTACGCGTGGCGCTGAGCTAGTGACCAATTACCGGCAGCCAGCGTACGGCGGCAACCTCGTGCTGACGGCCACGTACAGCTATAACCGCACATCGATCCGCAAGGTGCGTGATACGCCCGCCGCCCTCGCCGAGCTTGGCGCGGATGCCGTGCTATTCGGCGTGGAAGAGCGCAATACGCTGACCGATGCCGCGCCGCGGCAGCGCGGCTCATTCACCGCACGCTGGGATAATGCGCGCTGGTCGCTGCTAGGACGCGCCACGCGCCAGGGTGCCACCACCCGCGTCTTCGATTTCGGGGATGGGTTCGTGCCCAAACAGACCTACGGTGCGCGCTGGCAGATCGACGCCGAAGCCGAATGGCACGCGACCGAACGCCTGTCGATCGCCCTGGGCGGCCAGAACATCACCGACCAGTACCCCAAGCGTTCGGTCCCCGACATCGCCTATGCAGGCAACTTTCCCTACGATGTCATTTCGCCGATCGGGAGCAATGGTGCGTACTGGTATGGGCGGTTGCGTTATGCGTGGTAACCGCGCCGCGCTCAGAATGTCCAGCTCAATGTGAGGCTGGGGCCGCTAAGGCGAACATCGCGCAGGAACGCATCGCTACCGTGCTCGTGGTATTCCACGTCGCGATAGTTCAGCGCGATATCGCCCCAGTGGAACGCGTAGCCGATGCCCGCCACGTATTGCTGGGTTCGGTCCGAGCTTCCCGTGCCGCTATCGAAGTAGTACGGGATGAAGACCGCGTGGCTCGGGAATGGCGTCCACCGGCCGCGCACGCCGATGATGCCGTCGGTGACGTGGGTCTGCCGGTTCAGGTGGCCGCTATCCTCGATGCCAAAGCGGCCACCGGTACCTTCAATACCGAAGTTCCAGCCCACGTTGCCCTTCAGCCACAGGTAACGCGCGCCCAACAACAGATCCACGTAGCCCTGGCTGCTGTGCCCGAGGGTGTAGACACCGGCAAGGGTCGCGAGGCCACCCTTCGCGTTCCAGCGGGTATCGAGGTGCGCGTCCGCGCCGATCCAGCGGCCGCCGACCTGGGCGACGCGCCCGTCTTCGTCGGAAAACTTCACCCAATCAAGATCGGCGTAGACACCCCAGCGCCCCTTGCGCACGGTCACGTCCATCATGAAGGCGCCACTCAGTTTGCTCAGCAACCCGCTATCCGAGCGATTGGTGAAGATCGTGCCATTGGGTAGTCGGTAACGCATGGTGGCCGAAATACCCGGTAGCCAGCCATACACGGAGAGCGACGTATGCCAGGCACCATCCCACGGATCGGCATCCGATGCGTGGCTGGCCAAGGGAACGGCCAGGACCGCCGCACACGCGGTTACCAACACACGGCGGAAGCGCAGGCGCATGGTCATGGGCACACTCCTGGCAGCTGCCGGGTGTCATGGGGACGTGTGCATTCTCCCGACCCCAAGGGCAATGCACAGCGCACTTCTGCCGAGGCGTTGCCCGGGGAAACTACCTAAGCCAGCGGCATGGCACCCAGTACAACTACGCAGGTACGCGCGCGTACCCTTTCGCTTCGGCCACACCCGGCTCCGCCCTAGCCTTGGGTGTCCACGCGATCCCCGCGTACGCAGAGGAACGCCCGCCATGGCGCAGCAATCATCCGATGGCACATCACCCGCGACCGACCCGCATGCCGGCGAACCCCTTTCGAACATCTACGCGCGCGGCCGCACCCACATGGCCAACGAACGCACGCACCTGGCCTACCTTCGCACAACCGTTTCGCTGATCGGCTTTGGCATCACCATCAACCGCTTCAGTACCTACCTCATCCAGAACGACCAGGCACCCAAGGGCGGCCGCGTCATGCTCCACGATGCCGGTAACGCCGGGTATGGCATGGTCATCCTGGGCCTGGCCCTGCTGGTGTGGTCGTTGTTGCGCTACTGGCACGTGAGCCTGGAGATCGAACGTGGCCATATCAAGCCACGCCATCGCGCCACGAGCCTGTTCACGATCGGCCTGCTGCTCATGGGTGGCCTCACTGCACTGTGGCTCTTCTCCGATGCGAAGTAGGTAGAAGTACCCAGCCCTTCCGGGAGCGAATTACGATTGTTCAACGGTATTGGCGCGCGCCAGCATGAGCCTCCCCAAAAGGCTCATCGACCCCTGGAGCGTGCCGTGGCTGAGAAGAAAGCGAAAGCGAAGAACGGTGATAAGCCGAACATCCTCGTCATCTTTGGTGATGACATTGGCATTCCGCAGATCAGCGCCTACACGCGCGGGCTGATGGGGTACCAGACGCCCAATATCGACCGCATCGCCAACGAAGGCGCGCTGTTTACCGATTCGTACGGCCAGCAGAGCTGCACGGCCGGGCGCGCATCGTTCATCCTGGGCCAGGAGCCGTTCCGCACCGGCCTCCTTACGATCGGCATGCCCGGCGATCCCCACGGCATCGCCGAGTGGATGCCAACCATCGCCGATGTCATGAAGACAGCCGGCTACGCCACCGGCCAGTTCGGCAAGAACCACCTCGGCGACCAGGACCAGCACCTGCCGACCAACCATGGCTTCGATGAGTTCTTCGGGAACCTCTACCACCTGAATGCCGAGGAAGAACCGGAAGGTTACTTCTATCCCAAGGATCCGCAGTTCAAGAAGAAATTCGGCCCGCGCGGCGTCATCCATTCAAAGGCGGGTGGGAAGATCGAAGACACCGGCCCGCTGAACAAGGCGCGCATGCCGACCGTCGACGAAGAGTTCCTGAAGGCCGCCAAGGGCTTCATCGAGACGAGCGTGAAGGGTGATACGCCGTTCTTTGTCTGGTTCAACACGACGCGCATGCACATCTTCACCCACCTGAAGAAGGAATCGGTGGGCAGGACGGGCATGGGCCTGCATGCCGATGGCATGGCAGAGCACGATGGGCATGTCGGCGAACTGCTTGACCTGCTCGACAAGCTCGATATCGCCGAGAACACCATTGTGCTCTACACCACGGATAACGGCGCCGAAATCGCCATGTGGCCCGACGGCGCCATGACGCCGTTCCGCGGCGAGAAGGGCACGACGTGGGAAGGGGGCATGCGTATCCCGATGATGGTGCGCTGGCCCGGGGTCATCAAACCCGGAACGGCCTACAACGACGTTATCTCGCTCATCGACTGGTTCCCCACGCTGTGTGCGGCGGCGGGCGTCGATGATGTGGTCGGCAAGATGAAGAAAGGTTTCAAGGCCGGCAGCAAGACGTTCAAGGTGCATCTGGACGGCTACGACTTCGGGCCTTATTTCCGTGGCGACGAGAAGAAGGGGCCACGCCACGCGCTCTACTACTTCGACCAGGGCGGCAACCTCAATGCGGTCCGCTACGACGACTGGAAGGTGAGCTTCGCCGTGGCCAGCCACGGCAACATCGCCACGGCCAAGCGCGAAACCCCATCGTGGGCATTGATCACCAACCTGCGCATGGATCCGTACGAACGCGGGATGGAAGAAGGCGGCAAGGCCCTGGAGTTCTTCGGACAGCAGATGTGGTTGCTGGTGCCGATCCAGACCCAGATCAAGCAGTTCTTCTCCGACTTTGCGGATTACCCATATCAGCCGGGCTCGTCGCTGAACCCCAGCGGCATCAATTACGGCCTGCTGCAGAAGGAAGCCGCGCTGAAGCGGCTGAAAGACCTCGAAACCATGAAGACCAACTGACGGGCGGACGACCACGCGCGTATGTTCCGGCCACCTGCCCTTCCCATGCGCCTGGCCTGCGCCGTGGCGATCGCATCGATCGCCACGGCGTGCGGTATCCGCCAGGCCGTGTATGTACCGCAGGGCTACCAGGAGGTGGTCGAGGACGGCTCCTATTTCCATGATGAGTCAGGCGTTACGGTGCGACTCCCCGTGCTCGTGGTGAACAAGAGTGACATCACCCTGCATCCATCGATCACGATTGAACCGCACGACCACGAAGTGCACGTGGCATCGGCACGGTGGCGATTGAACGGCCGGGACATCGCACCCGTCGCTGACGTGGACAACGGCAAGGTGATCGATGCGCGCGAGCCGCTGGATCTGCACTGGAACATCCAGGCCATGGGAAAGGCAGTAAAGGTGCTCGGTGATGCCTCTTCGATCCTGCTTTCCCTGCGGGTCGATGGCCAGCCACGAGAGATCGAGATAGACCTGAAACGGCGCGACCACTTCTAGGCAAGACGGAGCCGACCATGATGCCCGGAAGACTGCTTTTCCTTACCAGCATCCTGTTACCCGTTGCTGCCTTGGCGCAAGCGGCGCCACCGGGCGGTGATGCGGCGGATCTCGCGCAGAAGCTATCCAATCCGGTCGCCTCGCTGATCAGCGTCCCTTTCCAGTTCAACTACGACCAGGGACTGGGCCCGGGGCAGGATGGCCACCGGCTCAGCATGAACCTGCAGCCGGTGGTGCCCGTCCCCATCAGTGACGACTGGAACATGATTTCGCGAACCATCCTTCCGGTCGAGCGACAGGTGGGTGTCTCCGCCCGCGGTGACGACGAGTTTGGGCTGGGCGACATTACCCAGAGCCTGTTCTTCTCGCCCAAGGCACCGACAGCGGGCGGGACGATCTGGGGTGTTGGCCCGGCGTTCCTTGTACCCACCGCCACGGACGACAAGCTCGGCGCCAAGAAGTGGGGCGTGGGCCCAACCATCGTCGTGCTGCGGCAGGCACACGGCATCACCTACGGGTTTCTCGCCAATCAGATCTGGTCGTTCGCGACGGTGGGTGGGTACCACGAACGGCCACCCGTGAGCAGCCTGTTCCTGCAGCCGTTCGTTTCCTATACCACGCCCACGGCCTGGACCTATGGCGTGAACCTGGAATCGAGCTACAACTGGCACGCCCGTGAGGCATCGGTGCCGCTGAACCTCACCGTCGGCAAGCTGACCAAGGCCGCGGGCATGCCGATCAGCTTCACCGGCGGCGTTCGTTATTGGTTGCATGGCGCCGACGCCGGGCCGCACGGGTGGGGATTCCGCGCCGTTATCACGCTGCTTTTCCCGGAATAGAAGGCGCACGCGCATGACGATGCTCCGCGCTCGTATCGCTGCATGGTTCACGCTACTGATCCTGGTGATCGCGGCGCCGGGCGCGCTTGCGCAAGAACCGGCCCAGGCCGCCTCAGCCGCGCCCGCCGCCGCATCGTCGGCCGCGTCGGTTGAACAACCACCTGCGGCACCGCTTATGGTGTGGAACCGGAAGATCATCGATCTGCACGCACCATTCCGCGGCACGCCGCCAGACGAACGGGCACGCGCCGCGAGCCTGCGCATCAACGGCGTGCTGGATACGTTGCGCGCCGATGGGCTCACCGTGGGCTGGACCGAGGTCGGTGCGGACCACGGCGCGGTCGTGCGTGGAAACAACCTGGTGCTGTTCGCCGTATTGCCTGGCGATGTGGACAGCGATGACCGGCCAACCATCGAACGCGCGGCGAACGAGGCGCTGGATCGCCTGCGCGCCGTGTTGGCCGAACGCGCCGAAGCCCGGCGCCCGCAGGAACTCGCGTGGGCCATCGCGCTCTCCATCGTGGCGACCATCGCACTGGTGCTGATCGGCTGGGGGCTTGGCTGGATCAACCGCCAGGTGCAGGCCATGTTGATCCGTATCGCCCAGGCCAGGCTGAAGCTGACGTTTGGCGGCTACGACCTGCGCCCGGTGATGTGGTCGCTGCTCCGCCGGACCGCCGGGCTCATCCACCTGCTGCTCGTCCTGTTCGCCGGCTACCTGTGGCTGAGCTTCGTCCTGCGGCAGTTTCCATACAGCCGGCCATGGGGCACCCGGCTCGGCGGCTACCTCGTCGATGTGGGCACGGGCGTCGCCACGGCCTTCGTAGGCCAGATCCCGAACCTCATCACACTCATCGTGATCTTCCTCGTCACCCGTGGCCTGGTTCGCATCGTGGGGGCCTGGTTCCGCGCCGTGGAGGCAGGAACGGTACAGGTCAGCTGGCTGGAGGCACCCACCGCCGCCGTGACGCGGCGCCTTGTCGGGTTCTTCATCTGGCTATTCGCCCTGATCGTCGCCTACCCCTATATTCCGGGTGCGCACACCGATGCCTTCAAGGGCGTCAGCGTGTTCCTTGGCCTCATGCTCTCACTGGGATCCGCAGGCATCGTGAACCAGGTGATGAGTGGACTGGTGGTCCTCTACTCCCGGGCTGTGCGCGCAGGTGATTTCATCCGTGTCGGCGACCACGAGGGCACGGTGCTGACCCTTGGCGCACTGTCGCTGAAGCTGATCACGCGAAAGCGGGAAGAGATCACGGTACCGAACTCGGTGCTCTCATCGTCATCGTTGCAGAACCTGACCCGGCAGACCGGTAAGGACGGGCTGTTGCTGACGACGTCGGTGACGATCGGATACGACACACCATGGCGGCAGGTCGTGGCGTTGCTGGAGCTTGCCGCGTCCCGCACCGAGGGCCTGCTCGCGACGCAACGGCCGTTCGTCCTGCAAACATCGCTCTCGGACTACTACATCGAGTACCAGCTCAACGTCGCCACGCTGCAGCCCTCGCAGCACCTGAAGACCGAATCCGCGTTGAATCGCAACATCATCGATGCCTTTAACGAGTTCGGCGTCCAGATCATGTCGCCGCACTTCCACCACCAGCCCCATGACAAAGTGTGGGTGCCTGCCGGGCAATGGCATGAACCGCCCGCGCCGCCCGCGGAGGTGCGCCAGGATGAACCGTGATCCCGGATTAGCCCGCGCCTGCGTCGCGCTAGCCCTTGGCCTGGTCGCGGCGACGACGGCCGCCGCCGCTGACGGGCAGCTTGTCAATGCGGCCCAGGCCCGCCTGCAAAAACGCGCACACGGTGTCATGGCGCTGATGGGCTACTCGCAAACGCCCGATGTCACCTCCGGCGCGCTGTCGATCAAGAACACCGCCACCGGCAATCCATCGTTCAACAACACCTCGCTGGGCGGTGGATTCACGATCAGCGATAGCGTGCCGCTGTACATGGAAGGCACGCTGGGCTGGGCGCGCTACGATCCCAAGTTCGTTGCAACCCAGGGCGCTGAATCGCGGGAGATCCCCACAAAGTGGAACAGTGCGGTCGCCACCGTCGGCATCGGCTGGGATTTCCGCCTGTCCCAGCATCTCGTGTTTCGCCCCATCCTTAACGGCAGCTACGGTCGCCTGCGCAGCGACATTTCGATCGGTAGCCAGGTGGTCACGAACCGTACCGACATCAACCTCGATTTCCTTGCCCGCGGGCATCTCGATGCGGCCGGCATGGGTGGATCGGTCATGCTGGATTACGAGAACTACCAGCCGAAGCACGAGATCGACGTGGAGCTGCGCTATACGGATATCGAACTGCACAGTGTCAACAACTCATACCGCGCCGTCAGCGGCCATGCCCGCAACCAGAACGCAAGCCTGTGGGCACGCTGGCGCGCACCGATCGATGACTGGCACGCGCTGGGAAGGCCGTTCCGCTACGTACTGGAGCTCGCCCATACCACCTATCTTGGCGACGAGACCGACGTTGTCGGCATCAACCACCTCACCTCGTTCGGCGTGGGCGTAGAGCTGGATAGCAGCAAGTACAACCCACTATGGATATCGCGCACACGGGCGGTCGTTCGTTACGTTTACGGCCAGAACGTCCATGGCGTATCCCTTGGCATCGCCGTGACGTTCGATTAGCCAGGGCAATGTTCAGAAGCCGCTTTCACGGAGAAAGGCGGCCGCCACGCGCGTCACGCCCTCACGGAGCAGGCTGCGACGTTCCCCCTCGATCTGCAGGCGCCCGCGCCATTCACGATCGGTCGGCGGTGCGCCTTCCAGCGCGACGACCACGTGGAACACAGGCACGGTCGGCACCAGCTTGTCGTTATCACGCGACGTCGCCAGCGGGCCGCCGTAGCGCGCCGACAGCATGGGCTGCGCCAGCGACGAAACACGCGTGCTGGCGATGGACCGGACCACGCCGGCAATCGGCGAGAACTCACCCTCGGGATAAAACGTCGCATGGGCGCCATCGCGAATCCGCTGCACGTCATCCTGCCTGACGTAGGCATCCACCTCCCAGTGACTGCTATCGACGAGCACCCCGAGCGGCAGTCGTGTCCCTACCCACTGCCCGCCGCGCCATTCCGGGTTCACGTCGAGCCAGCGACCCGCGAACGGCGCGGTGAGCGTCATGCGCCTGATCTCCGCCCTCGCCGCCTGGGCTTCATCCACCTGCACGCCAAGTCGTTGAAGCACGGGCGCGCGTTCGCTCGAGCCGTCAGGTGACGCCATGAGCCCGCTGAGCTGCGCTTCCAGCACGGCCGCGCCCGCCTCGCTGCTGGTAAGGCGCAAGCCGATCTCCGGCTGGTCCAGCACCACGAGCGGCTCGCCCTTCGCCACGCGGCCCACGGGGTGCACCGACACCAGGCGCGCCGGGAAGGGTGCGAAGACTTTCAGCTGCTGGGCGGTGCGTGCCACTCCGTAGGCCGGCACGTGGGTATTCCAGGGCACCACCAGCGCCACGCACGCCAGCAAGGCCACGACGGCTGCGATCCGGTAGCGGCGCCGCCCGATCCGCTTCCGCTGCAGCCACCAGTAGCGAAGTTCGGTGGTGATTGGGCGGGCGATGAACCACGTGACCTCCACGGCGAACAGCACGATGCCCAGCGCCTTGAACACCATGCGGTAGACGGCCACGGCAATGGCCAGGAACAGCGCGAAACGATACACCCAGGTGACGAAGGCAAACCCGATGAGCAGGTGCCGGCGCCGTGCAGGAAAAGGTTCCGGCCACGGCTCGTCCAGGCCAAGGATGCTACGGCGCAAGGCGGTGCGCGCCAGCGCCGACGAGCGCTCGTGCAGGTTCGGCACATCGAGCAGGTCGGAGAGGATAAAGTAGCCATCGAACCGGGTGAACGGACTGGCGTTGAGCGTGAGCGAAAGCACCCAGCCGGTGGTGGCAAGGTAGAGCAGGCCGCTGCGCAGCGCACCCGGTTCGCACAATGCCCAGCCGAGCGTGGCCAGCCCCGCCAGGGCCAGTTCGGTCACGATGCCCGCACCGGCCACCGCCAGCCGTTGTCGCGCCGTGGGCAGCTTCCACGCCTCGCTGGTATCGGTGTAAAGCATGGGCCACATCACCACGAAGGCCACGCCCATGTGCGCGACGCGCAAGCCAAGGCGCGTCGCGACGATCGCGTGGCCAAGCTCGTGCATCGTCTTACCAATGATCAAGGCGCCGGCGAACCCCAGGATGCCTTCGGCGGAGAAGGCATCCGCCACCGCGGCGCGAAACGTATCCCACTGGTGGGCCACCATGACCAACCCGGTGAGCGTGGCCACCACCACGGCGATGGCAACCCACGGGGTGAACAGCCAGCCCAACCGTGCGGCCAGCCAGCGCAGCGGCTGGCCCGGACGAACCAGCGGAATACGGAAAAACAGGTAGTGGTGCAGCCACCAGCGCCAGGTGAGCCACTGCACGCCCTCGCTGGATGCCGCCATACGGCGGACCGCCTCATGGCCGGGACGCAACAATTGATGGCTTTCCAGGAATCGGCGCAATGCATCCACCTGGCGTGCGTCGACCGCAAGCGCCGTCTCGCGGGCAACGCGCTCGGCCACGGCACGCGCCGAAGCACCCCAGCGCACGAGGCATTCGAATTCCAGCCAGCCGATCCGATAAAACCGGTTGACGACCGGGTCGAGGATCATCCACGCCGGCTCGCCACTCACGCCACTGGCCGCCTCGCTCAGGCTCAGGTCGTCGCGCAGGGGTGGCAGCGGCAGGTCGGCCAGCGGGTCCATCACCAGCCCGTCCATGCACGCAGCGCGGCCAGCGGTCGCCGCAGCAGGTAATAACCGAGCACCACGCGCTGGCCATAGAGTTTGGCCGTGCCGTGCAATCCAAGCCGCGCATGCGCGGGCAACGGTATGTCGTCGATACTGGCCAGCAAGCGGTACGACACGACACTGTCGTCGCTGGGCCGCGCCTCGTAGCTGGTCTCGATGATGTGCCCGTGCAACGGCGAAAGCGGATATGCCGATAGATACAGCGTGATCCGCGCGCCCGGCTCAAGCGAGATCGCGTCGGCGACCGGCAGTTGAACGAGCACGCCAGGCCGCGATGGATCGGCGACTTGCAGCACGCGCTCGCCCGTGGTCACGGGCCGGCCGATCCAGTCGTTGGGATCGGCATACACGGCCACGCCCGCGCGGGGTGCCAGCGCGCGGGTACGTTGCAGCTGCGCGGTGACTTCCTCCAGTTCCGCTCGCCGCTGCTGGGCGCGGCCTTGCAGCAACGTAAGCTGGCTCTTGCTTTGCGGGCTATCGAACGCCTGCTGGGTGGCCGCGGCGAGTTCCGCATCGGCCACATCCACCTCGCGTGACAGCACCGTGGCGCGGCTGCGCAGGGTCGTCTCGTCAAGCGCGAAGAGTGGCATTCCCGCCGTGACCGGCTGGTTGGGCCGCACCAGCATGCGCGCTACCACGCCATCGATCGGTGCACTCACCACCTCGGCCTCGCGCGAAACGATCTCGGCCGGCGCCAGGGCGGTTTGCCTGACCGGCACCAGCATCAGCACCGCGAGCAAGGCCGCCACGATGGACCATTGCCGGCGCGAAAAGCGGCGCCCGCGCCGGCGCTTTCCCGATAGCGTTTCCCAACAATAAGCAAAGGTACGCCAGAGCCCGTGAAGCACATCGGGCAATGGCGCGGGTGGCGGGGCCTCAAGCAGGAACACCAGCATGCCCAGGCGCGAACCATCGCGCGCCTGCATGGGCACCGCGTACGCTCCCGCGGGCCACCACTCACGCCAGCCTTCGTCGATACGGGGCGGCGCGCTTACCGCATCCCTCGCTACCCAGGTGGGCCGGGCATCGGCCACTTGCGTGGAAAGCCAGCGCATCGCGGGGCCCAGCCACACGAGATACGGTGAGTCTTCCGTCGGCGTGGCCAGGCCCGACACACACCGCATCGTCCAGGCGTCGCCGCGGCACTCGAAGACAAGCGCCTGCCGAAACGCCAGCAGCGGGTACAACTCGTTGGCCATGACGAAGGCCAGCGCGTTGAGGGTTTCCGCGTCCATGGCGTGGTCGCGCAGGGTATCCAGATCGAACAGCAGACGCGCCGGCGATAGCGGCGCGGTCATGGTGGGGTGCCAGGCAACTGGGCGACACCACTCATGCCCGGGCGAACGTCGGCATGCGCTTCGTCGAAGCGAGCTTCCAGTTCGATGGTTTGTGCCACGGCATCGACCCGCGCATTGATCGCGCTGATGTGCGCCGGATAGGTCTTGCCGGTCTCCAGCAGGCGCACCTGGATCGGCATGTCTTCCTTCAGCCGCGCCAGCCATGGCGATGGCACGTTGAGCCGGATCTTGAGGTCACCGTCGCTGACCAGGTCGAATAGCGGCGTACCTTCCGCCACGGTCTGGAAAGGTTTGACGTACACCTTGGCGATACGCGCGGCGAATGGCGCACGTACCTGGCAGTACCCGGCCTGGGTGACGGCAAGGCTGCGCGCACCCGTGGCCTTCTCCACATCGGTCTCGGCCTGGGCGACCTCCACGTCACCCACGGCATTCAGCTTGCGCATGCCCTGCTTGGCGGTAAGGCTCTGCCGCGCCATGCCCAGTTCAGCGACCGCAACCTTGGCCCGCGCCTGCGCTTCGGCACAATCGAACTGCGCGAGCAACGCGCGCTTCTCCACCCGTGTACCCAGCGATGCATGCAGGTCGCCCAGCGTGCCATTCATCTGCGAGGAGAGCGTGGTCTCGAGCGCCGCCGTGACCAGCACACGGATATCGCCGGGCGCCGGGGGCGGCACATCGGCCGCCGGAGCCAGGGCCGCGAAGCCGAGTAGCATTAGCACGGGCCAGGCCCAGGTGGATTCACGGCGAGGCAGGCGCACCGGGGTTCTCCGCAGGTGACTGGAGGACATCGCTGCGCTCGTAGCGCGCCATGGTCTGCTGGATAGCGGCCGCGACCGTCTTTACATCATGGCTGCGGATCTCGTCGGGAAATACGTCGAGGCCAACCGAGTTATACAGACGGCCCCACGCGGCCTGCGCGTCGGCGTACGCCGCTTCGCGTTGGTAGCGTGAAAGCAAATAGCGTCCTTCCGCACGAATGACTTCCAGCTCCGAACCCAGCGCCGTGCCGCGCGCCGCCTTCGCATAGTCGTAAAGGCGGCCATCCACACGGAGGCTCTCTTCCGCGAAGGACATTTCCTGGCGCGCCAGGTCGTAGCGCAGCACACCCACGCGCACCTGGGTGAGCACGGCCATCGACAAGGCGACGCGGCGCATATCGCTGGCCTGCTCCTGTGAAGCCTGCGCGCGATTAAGCGACGGAAGCTGCAGCAGGCGCAGCAGGTTGATCGATACCTGCAGCCCGGTCTCTGACCAGTGGTTGTTATAAAGGTACTTGTTGGAGTCGTATTGCGCCGAGGCAGTGATGCTGACGTTCGGCCACAGCTGCGCCTTGGCGATCGCCAGGTCGTTCATGTCCACGCGCTTGCGGTACCACTCCTCCATGATCTCGGGCCGTTGTTCAAGCGCGACCTGCTCCAGCTGCGCGGTATCGGCCACTGCCGCCGGCAGCGGCGCGTCTGGCGAATCGGCCAGTTCCATGCGTGAACCGGGTGGCAGCGACATCAATGCCGCAAGCTCGGCCTGGGCGAACTCCAGGTCCTGGCGGCGTTCGGTTAACAGGTACACGGCATCGAGCAGGGAACGCTGGTAAGCGAGCACCTGCTCGCGTGGCGCCAGGCCCTTGGTCTCCGCTTCACGCGCGTTAGCCAAGGCCTGTTTCGTCCGCGCCAGCAAACCATCCACTTCAGGAAGCAAACGCTGCGCACCCAGTGCACGCCAGTAGGCGTTGCGCACATCCTGCAGCACGTTCTGCGCCACCTTGCGCCGGCGTTCTTCCGCCATCTGGATCTGGTCGGCCTTTTGCTGCGTGCGGTAATACGCCACGCCGAAATCCAGCAGGCTCCAGGTAAGGCCCAGGCTATCCAGGGTGCGATAACGTTCCTCGGAGGTCGATGCGCGCAGGCTTTCCTGGCGGTCCTCGATGCCGATCGAGGTACCGCCGGAATCGTTGCTGCGATCCACATAACCCGCCGATGCGACCAGGCGCGGCAGCATTTCGTGACTGGACACATCGCGCAGGTCCGCCGCCAGCGCGCTTTCCATCAGCTTAAGCCGGTAATCCAGGTTGTACTTGAGTGCCCTGGCCGCGGCCTCGTAGAAGGTGATGGGTCCCGTCACGGGTTCCTGGCCGGCGTACATCGCCTGCTGGTCGGCCGCGACGCGCGCCTCCACGTCGTCCGCGGTGTAAGGCCGGGGCTTCGTGCCTGCGCAGCCGGCCGCGAACACGGCGATGGCGAGCATCAGGACCAGTGCCAGCCGTTGCTGACAACGGGCCGGGCTGAACGTAGCGCGCCCATCAATGGGTAAAGGACTGTCGCGCACGCGCCGCCTCCTTGAGTTGCCGTTGGAAGCCTTCCGCGGTGTTCTTCGCTGCCTGGGTCGGCCAGGCGACGTCCCGGCCAAGCAACCCGTCAGGCGTGCGTGCAAACAGCGACGGATCCGAGAGCAAGCCATCCGCACTCAGGCTTACCCGTCCGTGACGGCTGAGGAACCGCGCGAGATCAACATCGCTGCGCAACTGGCTCTGCCGCACTGCCTGCCCTACGTACTGGCCATCGACGGTGCCCAGCCCGGCGCCGATGGACGCGCTCCGCTCCCGCGCGACGCGCAATGCCACGAAACTGCCAGCGGTATCGGGCATGGTCACGCCCTGGACGATCGCATCGCGCTCGACGGCGGGGCCCACATAGACGATCGGCTGCACATCCGGGAGGCCCTGCCCGCCGAAGATCGCAGAGAGCGCCTGCCCGGAATCCGGACCGATCGGCCCGAACACCGGATGGAATGGCGGCGGGATATACGGTGCGGCGATATCCAGTTCGATCGTCAGTACCGCCTGGGCATCGGCACCGGCCAGGTCGCGCGCCGTGTAGGTAAACGTATCGCTCAACACACGGCCCAGCCCCGCGGCGGCGAGGACCTCCGCGTTGGTCATGTCGATGGTGTAGGTGTAACGGCCATCGGCCTGCAGCACGAGGGTACCGTACCGCCCGGCCAACGCTTGCCCGGCGGTGACCGAGGCGCCCGTAGCACCGTTGCCACCGGCATGCACCGCGACCACCTGCCGTGCATCCCCCCCATCGACGTCGCTATCGTTATCGAGCACGTTGCCGCGGGTTTGCGGCGCGGGCACCTGGTCATCGGCGATGCCGTGGTCATCGACTGCGACCGGGTTGTCGTTGGCCCCGCGGATCGTTATCGCCAGATGCGCGACCGATGTGGCGCCCGCCGCATCGCGCATGGTGTACGCGAAGGAGTCACCCAGCGTTTCTGCGCTCGTCCGCAACGCCTGCACCGCGGCGTTATCGTTATCGACCTCGTACACATACGAGCCATCGGCTTGCAGGGTAAGCCAGCCGTAGCGTCCCGCCAGGCGCTGGCCCGCCTGCGCACCGGCACCCTCCTGGCTCGCAAAGGCGACGACGCTGCGTGACTCGCCATAAGCCACGCCATCCACGTCGGTATCGTTATCAAGCACGTTGCCCGAAGGCGATACGCCCGGCGTGTGGTTCGCGATACCGCCCGCTTCCACGGCGATGGCTGTGTCGTCGTGCGCCACCGGGGTGTCGTTGCTGCCATCGATCGTGACCACCAGTTCCGCCATGGCGGAAGCGCCCCAGAAATCGGTCACCGTATACGTGAAGGTATCCACCAGGTGCTGCCCGGCGGTGCGTAGTGCCTGTACCGCCGCAAGGCTGTTATCAAGCGTGTAGTGCCACGTTCCGTCGGCGCCCAGGGTCAGGTCACCGTACTGCCCGCGCAGCGTCGCGCCGATCGCACCGGTGCTCCCAGTGTCATTCAGGCCGCCGGTACGCACCGCCGTCACGGTGAGGGCATCACCTTCGATGTCCGTGTCGTTTGCCAGCACGTTACCGCCAGGGTCCGTGCCGGGCGTTGTATTGTCGACACCGCCCGCCTCCACCGCGGTGCCCGTGTCGCCATGTGGCGTGGGTGCCGCGTTCTGGCCGCGCACGACGATCGTGAGCTGGCCCAGGTCGGTGAGGCCGCCAAGATCACCGACGCGATAGGTGAAGACCTCGGTGACGAATTGCGCCGGCCCCAGCGCCTGCAGCACGGGATTGGATCCATCGACGAGGTACTGGTAGGTTCCATCGGCACCGAGGCGCAATGTGCCGTACAGCCCTACCACGACCGTTCCGTCGGCCATGCCGGTGCCAGGCGTGACGCCGGCGATGGCGCCGCCCGCGCCCTCGTTGCCGCTACGTACGCCCGTCACGGCGAGCTGGTCCTGCGCATCGACATCGGTGTCGTTCGCCAGCATCGTGCCGGTCGGATCGCGCCCGGTGCCCCCGGGATTCGCAGCCACGGCGTAAGCAAAGTCATTGTTGGCCACCGGTGCATCCCACGCGCCATCGATGGTGACGGTGAGTTGCGCGGTATCGACCGCGCCCTGCTGGTCACGCAGCTGGTACGTAAACGCTTCCTGCAGCTGCTGTCCCGGCCGCAGCGCCTGCACGATAGCGAGCGCGTTATCCACGCTGTAGTGCCAGGTGCCATCCGCCGATATCAGGAGCGTGCCGTACAGCCCGGCGACCTGGGTAGGCCCCTGTATGCCGGTGAATGCGCCTCCCGCGGTTTCCGCGCCGGCACGCACGCCGGCGACGACATGCGAATCACCGGCGTCCACGTCAGTATCGTTGGCCAGCACATTGCCACCAGGATCCGTCCCGGGCTCGGTGTTCGCGGTGCCGCCCGCTTCGGCCGCGGCCGCTGAGTCATCGACGCCAACCGGTGCGTCGTCGCGCCCATGGATCGTGACCGTCAGCGTGGCGGTGCTGGTCGATCCCGCGCTATCGCGAACCGTGTAAGTAAACGTATCCGTCAGATGATCGCTATCGAGCCGCAATGCCTGCACCAGCCCGTTGCTGTTATCGACCACGTAGTGATAGTTGCCATCGGCACCTAGCGTGAGCGTGCCAAAGTCGCCTGCAAGGCTGCCGCCCGCTGCTACAGACGTGGCGCCATGCGCCAGCTGGGTCACGACCAGCGTATCGCCGGGATCCGGGTCGCTGTCATTGCCGAGCACATTGCCCACCGGATCAAGCCCTGGCGTGCCGTTCGCCACACCCCCTGCCTCGATCGCATCGGCGTTGTCGTTGACGGGCGACGGGGCGTCGTTCGCGCCGCGAAGGGTGATCACCAGTTGCGCGCGATCCGTGAGCCCTCGCGTGTCGGTCACTTCATAGGTGAACGTGTCCGTGATCGTGCCGCCTGGGGGCAGCGCCTTGACCGTTGGATTGGCGCTGTCGACATCGTAGCTGTACGTGCCATCGGCGCCGATGCGCAGGGTGCCGTACAGCCCGGCAATGAGCGTTCCGCTGGCGGACGAAGTACCTGCCGCAACATCCGACCACACGGCCGGCGCGCTTTCGCTGCCCGTGCCGATGTGTGTCACCGTGAGCGCGCCGGGCGCCTGATCCGGAAGGTCCACATCGGTGTCGATGCCATTACCGCCCGGCTGCGTCGGCGTGCCCGGGCGGCTCGCCACATGCAACACGTCGCCCGTGGCTGGCACCTCGGCCGTGGTGCCGTCATCCGAACCGGCCTGCGCATTCCCCACGTCGTCACTGGCTACAGGGTTATCGTTGGCGCCCTGGATCGTCACCACGAGGTTCGCCAGATCGCTCAGGCCACCCGCATCCGACACGCGATAACTGAAGGTCTCCTGCAGGCTCTGGCCGGCGACAAGGCCCTGCACGGTAGCATTGCCGTTATCGACCACGTACCGCCACGTACCATCCGCACCGATCACCAGCGTGCCGTACAAGCCGGCGACGGACGTGCCATTGCCACTCGCGGTCCCCGCGGCGACGTTCGTGAATGGCCCCACGTCCGTCTCCGGTCCGGCGCGAATGCCCGTGACCGCGCGCGTCTCACCCAACGCCACGCCATCCACGTCGCTATCGTTATCAAGCACGTTCCCCGTGCCATCAGCGCCGGGCGTCGCGTTCGCCACGCCACCCGCCTCGGTTGCCACGCCGGTGTCGTCCTGCGCCACCGGCGTGTCGTTGGCGCCGTGGATCGTGATAGTGAGCGTAGAAGCACTCTGCGCACCGGCCAGATCCGCCACGGTGTAATCGAACACATCGACCAGCACCTGTCCTTGCAGGCGCAGTGCCTGCACGGCGGCGTTGTCGTTATCCACGACGTAGCGATAACTGCCATCGGCGGCCATGAACAGCGTGCCATACCGCCCCGTGATCACGGCTGGTGTATCCGCGCCGGGCACCACCGGGCTGCTCGATCCCTCGGCCTGGACGTTGGCGACATGCAGCACGTCGGCGTTCGTCGCGATATCCACGTCGGTGTCGTTGGCGAGGACGTTGCCCACCGGATCGACGCCCGGTGTGCCGTTCGCCTTGCCGCCGGCTTCCGTCGCATCATCGGTATCGGCGACGGCGACGGGCGTGTCGTTCACGGCGGCCAGCGTGATCTGCAAGCTATCGGTATCGGTCAGTGCATCCGCCGGCTGGCTCGGAATGCCATCGCCGTTCGCGTCACCGGTGTTGCCACGGTCGCTGGTCCGCACGGTGAGCGTGTCGGTGCCGTTGTAGTTGGCGTCGCCGGTGTAGACCAGGCTGGCCAGCGCGGCATTGAGCGTATCCAGCGTGCCACTGAGCGTGACCGACGCCGTGCCATTGGCGCTCACCACCAGCCCGGGCGGCAACGTACCTACGGTGATCGTGCCGTGCAGTACGCTGATCACCACATCCAGCGTGCCGCCCCCGGCGTCGATATCGCCGACGCGGATGGGCGCGATGGCCAGCGGCGTATCCTCCAGGCCGGCCTGCGCGCCGGGCAGCGTATTTACCGGGGCATCGTTTTGCTGGACGAAGCCGGCGTCCGCCTCGCCTGTCGCCGCCTCCCCCAGCGTGACACCGACGGTGCCGACGGGGGATCCCGCATCGTTATCGATACGTACGCGAAGCCCGCCCAGGGTCGCGTCAGTGATCGTGCCGGCAAGGACATCGATCCGGTAGACGCCAGCAGGCAGCACGCCGAACGTGTACCGGCCATCCAGCCCGGTCGTTGTCGTGAACACCGCGTTGTCGCCCGTGGTGGCAAGGTCGCCATCCAGGCCGGCCCAGGTCAGCGTCACCACCTGCCCCGCCAGCGGCGTGCCATCGGGTGTCGCGTCCTGCGTGGCGCTAAACGTGTCGTCCCATAGCGTGCCCTGGATGATGCCCAGCCCCGCGCCCTCGGTGCGTATGTACGTGTTGGGGCCCACGCCGCTACCCGTGCGCTCCCCGTCCGGCGCACCATCGGCGCCGACGGTGGACCCGGCGTACGAGGTGAAGGTCTCGGGCAGGCTGCTCCAGGTCAGCGTCGCATCGCTATCGGGTGTGGTGACGGTATTCGGCAGGGCTACGTGGTAGTTCACCTGCACGGTCGTGCCCGGGTCGATCCGGTCGAAACTCACCACCACGCCGCTGGCCGTGTCCACGGATACCTGGACGCCCGCCGGCAAGGCCGCGATATCCGTGTAGGTCGTGCCATTGATCGTGATGCTATCGAAGGCATAGCCGGACCCCCCAGGGAATGCATCCACCAGGCGGACGTCATAAGCCGGTGCGCTGCCGCCTTGAGTGAAGCGGATGGCGACATCCGCCGTCCCCGTGGTGCCACCCGGGTTCGGGTCGAACGCGGTGACCTGCTTGTCCAGGCCAGTGAACGAGGCTTCGACGACGCGCTCGTGGATCGTGGTCGATGTCGCCAGCACCGTGGTGCCGGCCCGCTCCGTCGCCGTGGCCCCGAGCAGCGTCCCGGCGATGACCGTCCCCTGGTTGGCCACGCGGGCGTTGAACTCGATGACGACACCCTCGAGATCGGCATCCGAATCGCTGTTGGTGAGCGTGCCGAGGTGGAACGTGATCACCGTGTTGCCTTGCGCATCCGTCGTCACGTCGTACTGCACGCGGCTGAGCACCCCGGTGAGGGTGTCATTCGACAGGTTGGCCGTCAGCGGAAGCGCGACGTCGCTATCCTCGTTGCCGACGATTTGCAGCGTCCCGCCCGTCACCAATGCCGTCACGGTCGTCGTGATGCCGTTGTTGGAAACGAAGGCGATCCGCACCGTGCCATCGTCGATAAACGACAGGCCGTTCTGCAGCGTGACCGAGACATTGTAGTCCGCCGTGGTGCCTTCGCCGATGGCCGAAACGGCGCGGTAGCGGATCACTTCGCCTACCGCCACGACTTCGCTGTCGCCATTGGTGGGGTTTGCCGGCGTGGTGCTGTCCAACCCGCCAACGCGGGAAAGGAACACGCCGCGTGCAACGGGAACCACACTGACGGCATCGCTGCGGTAATCGTTGAGCACACCGCTGCCCAGCGTCCCGTCCTCACCGGTGCGCTCACCGGCATCCGCACCATCCAGGCTGGTCCAGCGAACCGACGCCGTGTTGTCGATGGCGTTTCCGTTCACGGCATCGGCGGTGACCTGCCCGCTGAAGCGCAGCACGATGCTGCCGCCCTTGGGGATATCGATCGCGGATCCGTCGGCGTTGCGTAGCACCCCGTTGACGATGATGAAGCCGGCGTCGGGCGTGCTGCTGCCGTCGTGTGTCGCCCCACCGGCATACGTGACGCCCAGGAGCACGATGTTCTGCAACGTCGTTGGCAAGGTATCGCTGAACGTGATGTCGTACGCATTGAAATCGCTGGCACCGGTGCCGTTGCTGAGCGTGATTTCGTAGGTGAGCGTATCGCCCTCGTCCACACCAATCTGTGGCACGGGGCCGGCGGTCTGCGCGATGACGAGCGTGGGTTCCCGCACGGTGACATCGGGCAGCGCACCTGTTGCACCGACCTGCCGATCCACGGCAGTGCCGCCAACGGCATCGCCATCCGGATCGGAGTAATCGAGTTGGGCATTCGCTTCCAGCACACGGCCGGCCTGGTTATCCAGGGTATTACTCGCCACCAGGCGCACCCGGATAACGAACTGGTTGTTGGCCTCGTTGTTGTCGCCCGCGGCCAGGCTCGCGCTGAACGTGAAGCGCCCACTGATGCCATCCACGCCCAGCGTGCCGCCGATCCCGCTGAAGCTGGCCAGGGTCACCGTGCCGTTGAAATCAGCAAGCAGCGCCTGGCTGCCGTTACGCGTTGTGATGATGGCGTAGCCGGTGCCGTTGAACGAGGTATCCAGGCGCATGCCCGCCGGAATCAGGCTATCGATATCAAGGCTGCCGGTGCTGCCTTCAGGCAAGGTCACGACGATGTCGTAAAGCATGGATTCGCCGACGACGAGATCGCTTCCCGTCGTCTGTGTCGCGCTGGAATCCCCGTCATCCAGCGTACCGCCGGCGTAAACGACGCTCAACGACGGGGCCGCGACCTGCTCCACCGCCGTATCCGTCGCATCCACCGGCGTGAAATCGGCACCGCCGTCGACACTGGCGTAGTTGCTAAGCGTCGCCGTGCTGCCCAGCGTGCTGCTTGCCGGCACGTTGCCATCCACGACCACATCGTAAGTGATGACAATCACGTTGGCGCCGCTGTTATCCGCCGCGGTGCCTGGGCGCCCCGCGGCAAGCGTGGCAACGCCGCCGGCATCGAGGAACGTGATGGTATTGCCGTTCACGCTGTAATCTACGCCCAGCACCAGCTGCGTACCGTCACCACGGAAGACACCCAGGTTCGCCGCAGCCAGCGAGCCACCCGCGAACTGCAAGCCCGCGGGCAGCGCGATCGTGGTCACCACGTCGAATGCGCCACCACCGCCGGTATTCTCCAGAGCCGTGGCCATGCGCAGCAGGTCGCCGGCATCGATACCACTGACATTGCCGTCGACCGCGGCAGCATCCGTGATGGTGCCGGTGAAAGGCACGCCACCGGTACCCGGTGCCGCCCAGGTACCGGTACTCCCATCGACTGACCCGTGCGTGGTCGACACCACACCGTGGTCGATCGATACGACCGGCTCCGCGATCGAACTGATCAGCGCCACATCCGACGAGATCAGGTGATTGCCCGCGACGGTTGTCAGCTGATCCGATTGCGCCAGCACACTGAGTGAGCGTTGGTCGGCAAAGGCCTGGTCGCCCACGCGCAGGGTGAAGGTGAGGACGATGCGGCTGCCGCCGATCGCACTGGTTGCGTAGTCACCAAAATCAAAGACCACGGCGTTGCCTGCCGCGCTGGTCACGGTCACGCTGGTATCGCCGTTCGTATTGCCCGCACCGAACTGCCATTGGCCAACGCCAGTACCCTGGGTCCAGGTCACGCCGGATACATCGAACAGCGGCAACGGCATGTAGCCTGTCAACCGGAATTGCTCGTAGTCGCCGGTGGTCAGGTCGTAACTGAGCTGGAAGGTCACCACGTCGCCGGGGTGCAGGTCGCCTGAAGCGGGCGTCGTGCCATTGACCGATACCAGTTCGATATCCACGGTGGATGTCGGCACCGTGGCCACGGATGCATCCTGGTCGGTCACGGTGGCCCCGGAAAGGTTCACCGGATCCACGAGCACGGTGGCGCCGAGCGTGGCGCTATTGCCCACGCTGTCGCCTTCGTTGATCTCGCTCTGCCGGTAAGGCGTGGTGTACGCCTGGCCAACCAGTGCCAGGTAGGTAATCTGCAGTTGCGTCGCTCCCTGCAGCACATCCTCGAAGGCCAGGTCACCTGCAAGTGCACCGGTTGCCAGCCCCGCTGCACGCAGCGACTGCCCGATATCGAAGATGAGCGACGTGCTTCCATCGGCGTTGGTGGTGCGGATCGTGATCACGCCCACCGTGTATGTCGCGCCACCAAACGACACCGTCATGATGGGCGTGCCAACCAGGGTCTGGCCATCGCCCAGCGCATCGCGCACGGTGAACTGGCCTTCGCCGATCGTATTCTGGCCAAGCGCGAAGTAATCCGAGAGCTGGACCTGCACGGTATAGCTGAGGGTGTCACCCGGGGTGGGGCCGGGTGTGCCGGTATCCGTCTGCACCGCGACCTGCTTGTAGAGCGCCGCCGCCTCGACGAGGAACTGGCCGCCCGTGCCCGTGCCGCTGAGATCGACCGGGCTGCCATCGGGCTGGCGATCACGCGGGTCAAGCGGTTGCCATTCGCCCGTCGCGGTGCCCCCAGCAACGATCACCTCATGCGGCGCTGCCGTGGTGGGATCGATCACCGGGTTGCCATTCGCATCCGCCTGCGGAACGTAGAAGCGCACCGTCGTATCCACCGCGCCAGTGAGCGCGGCATAGCTCACGGTAAAGGCATCGATCGAAGCGCCCCCCGCGAGCGCTGCCTGGATCGCGGCCGGCGAGGTGAGCACGCGGCCACCATGCAGCGTGATGGATTCCAGCGTGCCGCCCGTGCCCGGCGTGATGGCGGTGACACGCATCTCCACAGGGATATCCTGCGTGATCACCACATCGGAAAGGCTTTGTCCCGGCGCGGCCGTGGCCGTCAGCGTAAAGCTGCGCTCGTAGTTTGGCCCGGTAACGGTCTTCCCGTCCGGCACATCCAGCGCCTGGGTGAGCGTCACGACCGTAGGATGGACGGAAAGATCGTGCAATTGCCCTTCGACCACACTGGGATCGACGGTCGGGTTGCTTGCCGCATCGTTGCCCAGCTCAAACCCGCCGCGTGCCCGCAAGACGAGGTCGGGTGATCCATCCGAGAAGCTGGTGTCCGCCAGGTCGCTGACGTGCACGGTGATCTGGATATCCACGGCTGGCTGGTCCGCCGAGATATCCGCGTAAGGCAACCTGACCACGATGACCTGGTCGCCCGCGCGCATGCCGTAGTCGGCCGCGTGCAGAACCACCGCGTTACCGCTCGCATCCAGGGCAAGGGGATGCGTGGCATTGCCGTTCGCATCGAAGGTCACGGTGAAGGTCTTCACCGCCTGGCCGAGGTAGGTCGCGGATACGAACGACAGGCCGTCGTTCCCGTCACGTCCGGTCGCCGGCAGGAAGAGGTCGATGTAAGGCGCATAGCCCACCTGCGCACTGGTGTTATCGAACGACGCGGTGAACGTCACGTTGCCACCCAGCAACGCATCGGTCGCCCCTTCGGAAAGCGTTACCGTGGGCGCCGCGCCGGCCGCCGCGGCAACGGCAAGGGGGCGCGCCGCGCTGTCGGCCTTTTCGGCCGGGCTATCCAGCGTGCGCGGAGCGCTCGCCGCCTGGGCGTGCGCGGCGGAATCACCCTGTGTCACCGGCGCCGTACGTGCCGCCGTATCGGCCGCGGGCGTCGGCGCGGAGTTGTGGCTGGCTG